>SESB01000068.1_pt1 | contig 70543 bp, 48 predicted proteins | sample 3171441 | NCBI WGS metagenome assembly SESB01 (sample SAMN06051867, study PRJNA518727) | freshwater metagenome | biome: subpolar coniferous forest; feature: holomictic lake; material: water; isolation source: holomictic Lake 227, 6 m depth | place: Canada: near Kenora, Ontario | collected...
TTTGAAAACCAGGCCAATGCCGACGGATCAGGAGCAGTTTCCGGGGGGAAATGTAGCAATTCACATTTCATATTTCAAATTTCGCATTTTTGCCCACTTGTGAGATGTGAAATCTGATATCTGAAATCCGTTTGGAAATTTCACTTTTCACGTTTCATATTTCACATGTTTGCCCACTTGTGAGATGTGAAATCTGATATCTGAAATTCCCTTCCCCGAAAATTCCTCCTAGTGTTCAATGCCACCTGAAGATCTTCATGCCGGCGGCAAAAAAGACAACACCTACCGAGGAGAGGATGATAATGGGCATGGCCATCTCGGCAAAGCCTGCCCCTTCAATGAATATACTCCGGATCCCGTCGGCCATCATGGTCAGCGGGAATTTTTGTATGACCGGGATACTCCATTCCGGGAAGTTGTGATAGCTGAAAAATACACCCGAAAGCACCATCATCGGCATACTCAGTGCGTTGATCAGCCCGTTGCCGATCTCGGTCTTGGCCGTATGGGATGAGATAAATATCGAAATGCCGGCAAATGCGAAGTTTCCCGCAAGGAAAAGCGCCAGCAATGCCGCGGGATTTCCCTGGATGGTAATATGAAAAGCCAGGTATGCCGCCAGGAACAGGAGCCCGGCCTCGATAAAGTTCATCAGCACGCGAACGGTGATCAGGGCGACCAGGAAACTCGACCGCCGCATCGGCGTTGCCACCATCCTTCGCAACAGCTTCTTCGACCGGCGCTCAATAATAGCATAACTTACCCCCCACATGCACGACATCATCACGCCCATGGCAATCAGTCCGGGCACCAGGAAATCGATGTAACGCGTGCCATTTACGGTCAATGGGGCTACCTCCCGGTTGGTCTCCTGAACCACTGCTTCCCCGGAATGAAACAGCCGGTTCAATTTCAGGTAGGTGAGCTGGGCGTCAGGATTCATAGGGTCGAAATGGTATAGCACCTTCCCCTTTTGCTCCTCCAGGATCAGGTTTATGTTGCCGCGCTTAACCAGGATCATGGCCTGCTCCCATGCCATTCCCCTGAAAATAAAGGTGGTGTTGCCAAGTTTGTCGTCAGGAATTGTCAGCTTATATTCCGGGGAGCCCTCTTTTTCCTTTGGAGCCATGGCCTTTTTCGCCTGCAGGAAATGAACGATAACCGATGTGGTGTCTCCCGCCTTTTCCACGCCGGCTAGCGGCCTTGCAATGGCGATGACGGAAACGACATCCTTTTTCTTGGTAAAGGCGATCCCCAGCCCGAGCGACATCAGGATCGGGAATACGATACCCCAGAAAAGCACTCCCGGCTCGCGGATCAGCTCCTTGATATTGGCCAGGATAAGCTGGTACAACTGGTTATTTGAGATGCGCTTAATCATGCAGGTGGCGGCCGGTTAGTGAGGTAAAAAGATCATCCAGCGTGATCGACCTGGGTTCGACCGGTGTCAGCGGTATATCCCTGATTTCGCCCAGCAGGTTGGTAAGCGATCCCTCCTTGAGTATCTTCCCGTGATCGATGATCACGATGTAATCGCACAGCTGCTCGGCCTCCTCCATATAATGGGTCGTCAGGATCAGGGAGGTCTGCGATTCATCCTTGAGCTTTCGCAGGATGGACCATATCTCGCGGCGGGCATTGGGGTCCAGCCCGGTAGTGGGTTCATCGAGCAGCAGGATCTTCGGCTTGTTCAGCAGGGAGATGCCCAGGGCAAGCCTTTGACGCTGACCTCCCGAGAGGTTCACCACCCACGCCTTACGCTTTTCTTCCAGGGCGATGAGCCGTAGGACCTCTTCACACCGTTCGCTTCCGATCCCGAAAAAACTGGCAAAAAGCCGCAGTGTCTCCCAAACATTGAGTTTGTCGATAAAATGGGTCTCCTGCAGGGATAGCCCGATAATACGCCTTAGGTAATCTTCATTGCCCTTCCAGGTTTTACCCATGATGAAGATGTCGCCCTGGTCGGGTTCCTGGATTCCTTCGATCATCTCGACAAGGGTGGTTTTGCCTGCTCCGTTGGGCCCCAGCAGGGCTACAAACTGCCCGGGGGCGATCTTCAGGTCGATTCCCCTTACCGCCTGCACCGTCTTAAAGGACTTGTGTACATTGGATACTTCGATGACCAGGTTGGAATTCATTGCGGGTGGTGAGGACTATTTGGTTTGGATGCAAAAGTACGTTATTCTATTATATGCAGGTAACTCCCGGGCCGCGCCCTGGACTATGAGGATGGCGGCTTCCAGCGGGCCTCCAGGATGCGGTAGGGGTAGTGGGTTACCATCTGGCGGGCGTTCGGGCAGGTAGTGCGGTGTATCTTGATGCCCTGCAGGATGCTGACAAAGGCAAATATCGGGCTGCCGGGGGCAGGCTTGCAGCATTTGGCAAATTCATAATGAAGCGATTTGATCTGCGGATCGATGACCACGTAATCCTCCTTGCCGGCCATGACACCCGAAATCCGCTCGGGAAAGGTCTCCTCTTTCACCGGTACCGGCGGTACTCCCGGCTCGGGCGCCAGCAGCGCCTTCTTGATCTTGCTCAGGTCGGCCCTGCCCTCTCCGAACCGCTGGTAGAGGTCAAGAATGCTGTCACATCCAAAATAGGCGACCAGCTTGTTGATCTGTAGATCCACGAAGTCAAAACCCAGCTGGGTCATCTTGTTTTTGATGATCTCCTTGCCCACCTCCGACTCCTTGTAAGCCTCCATCTTCAGCGCATGCTTGATGCGGGCCAGGTTGCGCGGGCTCTTCACAATGTCGAGCCAGCCGGGATTGGGTTTCTGCGATTTCGAAGTAATGATCTTTACGGTATCGCCGTTCTCAAGGATATATTTGAGCGGCACCATCTTCCCGTTTACGATTGCCCCGGTACAGGTGGAGCCGACCTCGGAATGGATCTCAAAAGCAAAATCGAGGATGGTATAACCTGCCTTGAGTTTTTTTAAATCGCCCTTGGGAGTAAAGATGAAGATCTCATCGGTGTACAGCTCTTTCTTCTCACGGCTGACCGATCGCTCCAGCGAACTGTGTGCGGTTTTTTCAAGCAATTCGCGGATGCCGGCGTACAGGTCGGCCTTAGCCTCTGTTTTACCTCCCGACTTATATTTCCAGTGGGCGGCAAATCCCTTCTCAGCCACCTCATCCATCCGCCTTGTGCGGATCTGCACCTCCACCCAGCGACCCTCGGGACCAATAACGGTTGTATGAAGCGACTCATAACCGGTTGTCTTCGGAAAGGAGATCCAGTCGCGCAACCGACGCGGGTTTGGCGTGTAAATATCGGTTACCAGCGAGTATATCTTCCAACAGTCGGCGGCATCATTTTCAACATTGCGGTTAAGGATGATCCGGATGGCAAAAAGATCATACACTTTTTCAAAATCCACCTTCTGTGTGATCATCTTCCGGCGGATGGAGGGAATGGATTTTACGCGGCTCTTCAACTCACAATCAAAGCCGTGTTCCGAAAGACGCTCCCGGATGGGCTGCATGAAATCTTCGGTATAATGGTCACGGTCGGCCTGGGTTTCACGGAGTTTTTGTTCGATTAATGCATAGGTTCGCGGATCGAGGAACCGCATCACCCGCTCCTCCAGCTCGTTTTTTATCTTGTAAAGCCCAAGTCTGTGGGCAATAGGAATAAAAAGGGCCTGGGTTTCACCTGCAATCAGCTTCTGTTTTTCTTCAGGATAATCTGACAGATGACGCATATCGTACAGCCGCATCCCCAGCCGGATGAGCAGCACACGGATGTCGTCGGAGAGCGTTACCATCAGGCCAATAAAATTCTCCTTGTTGGTGTCGTACTTGGTGGTGTCGATCCGTTCGAGTTTGTGGATTCCCCCGATCAGCGCCAATACCTGCTTCCCGTAATCGGCCTCTATTTGTTCAGGAGTCAGTACACCCTTATCGACGACGTTTTTCAGCATCACGCATTTTACCGACTCGCGCCCAAGTCCCATCTCCTCCAGGATAATCTGCGAGGTTTCCAGCACCATCCCGGCATATCCCGGCTCCTGGTCTCGTTCCGACTGGTTCAGCATCACCGCGAAGGCCTTCCGCAACGTTGTTCTCACCCCCTGCAACTCCTCGTATTCGAGCAGCTGTTCAAGCGTAACTTCGGGATATTCCTCAATAGTACCGGTGTTCCTCATCTTTGTTTATTTCTCCCTGTTCCTGCCCGTTTCTTTGATGATTGACATTCTGCATGTTAACCGTCAACAACAAAGATCCGAAAGAGTTATTGCCGGCTTTATGCTGTTCCTGCCGGCCTGTCCCGTAAAGAACGCAAAAGTAGCCCGGATATTTCAGAAAAAGTTTGTGCAATTTAGAATTATTCTTAATTTAGTAGGCCAGAATTTTAACCGGCAATCTGAATCCACAAATGTTCCGAATAGAAAGTAAAATAGACACCCGAAACCCGGAATTTATACGTTCGCGGGATGAATACATGAAGTTGCTTGTCCGTTTCAGGGAAACCCTTGGCAACATTAAAAAGGGCGGGCCTGAACAGGCAGTTTTACGTCACAAGGAGCGCGGGAAACTGCTGGTTCGCGAGCGGATCGACCTGCTGGTTGACCCCAACACTCCCTTTATCGAACTGTCGGCGCTGGCCGCCTTCGGATTGTACGACAACGGGTTTCCCTCCGCCGGCATCGTCACCGGGATCGGTGTGATCCACGGCAAGGAGGCGATGATTATCGCCAACGACGCCACAGTGAAGGGGGGTACCTATATCAAGGAGACCATTAAAAAACATGTCAGGGCACAGGAGATCGCCATGGAAAACCGGCTTCCGTGCGTCTACCTGGTCGACTCAGGCGGGGTTTTCCTGCCTGAGCAGGCCAATGTCTTTCCCGACAAATATGATTTCGGCCGTTTTTTCTTCAACCAGGCAAGGTTATCGGCCAAGGGGATTCCACAAATAGCCGTGGTGATGGGTTCCTGCACGGCCGGGGGAGCCTATGTTCCTGCCATGAGCGATGAAACCATTATTGTGCGCAACCAGGGCACCATTTTCATCGGCGGGCCGCCCCTGGTCAAAGCCGCAACGGGGGAGGAGGTTACCGCAGAGGAACTCGGGGGAGCCGAGGTACACACCATGATCTCGGGCGTGGCCGACCACCTGGCCGAAAATGATGTCCATGCCATCCAGATCTGCCGGAATATCTTCGAATCGATCCGCAGGCATGAATACCAGTCGCTGGAGACCAGCCCGATCGTCGAGCCCTTTTATCCTGCCGAAGAACTTTATGGCATCCTGCCTATCGACTTGAAAAAATCGGTGAATTCAAAAGAGATTATCGCCCGCATCGTTGATGGCAGCCTGTTTCATGAGTTCAAGGAGCGTTACGCCCCTACCATCACCACCGGGTTTGCCAGGATCATGGGCTTTCCTGTCGGGATCCTGGCCAACAACGGCGTTCTTTTCGGGGAAACGGCACTCAAAGGGGCTCATTTCGTTGAGCTCTGTTGCTCACGCAATATCCCCATCCTCTTTTTACAGAATATAACCGGGTTTATTGTCGGTAAACAATATGAGCGGGCCGGAATTGCCCGCGACGGGGCTAAGTTTGTGCATGCCGTTGCCAATGCAAACGTCCCCAAGTTCACGATCGTTTTTGGCGGATCGTTTGGCGCGGGAAACTATGCCATGGCCGGCCGGGCTTACGAGCCGCGGTTCCTGTTCATGTATCCCAACTCGAAAATCTCAGTGATGGGCGGCGAACAGGCTGCCAACGTACTGATCACCGTGAAGGAGGACCAGCTGAAGGCTGCCGGTAAAAGCCTGCTGCCTGAAGAGCGGGAGAAGCTGCTGCAAACCATCCTGAAAAAATATGAAGATGAGGGTTCAGCCTACTTCAGCACGGCGCGGCTCTGGGACGACGGGATCATCGACCCCGCCGACACCCGCAAAATACTGGGGCTGGCCATCGCCATCTCGCAAAACAGGGAATATGAGAAAACACAGTACGGGGTCTTCAGGATGTAACCGTATGAATTGCCACTGGCTTCAGCCAGTGGTAAGGGATGCAAAAACACAATTGGCTTTAGCCAAATAACATTAACCGATACATGACAAGTTACGAAACATTAGCGTTATCATTCGACCAGGGGGCCCTCACCATCCGGCTGAACCGACCGGATGTCCACAACGCATTCGATGAAACCATGCTCCGCGAGCTTACAACCTGCTTCGAAACCCTGGGCCCGGATGTCCTTTTCGTGATCCTGCGGGGCAACGGCAAATCGTTTTGCGCCGGTGTTGACCTGAACTGGATGAAACGTGTTTCATTGAACAGCTATGATCAGAATTACACCGAAAGCCTGCTGCTGTCAAAATGTTTCCTTGCCCTTTATACCTGTCCCCGTCCAACCATCGCCGTTGTTCACGGGGTCGCCCTGGGCGGGGCCAACGGATTGCTTGCCGCCTGCGACCTGGCATACTGCTCCGATGATGCAACCTTTTCGCTCAGCGAGGTGAAGATCGGCATCGTCCCGGCCTGTATCTCGCCTTATGTTATCAAGCGGGTCGGGGAATATGGCGCCCGCGAACTGATGATCACCGGAAAACGCATCAGGGGGAAGGAGGCGGAATCATTCCGGTTGGTCAACAAATCGGTTCCGGCTGAAAAGCTGGAGGAGACATTGCAGGAGACCCTTGCCCTGCTCCGCACCAGCGGACCCAAAGCAATGAGCCTTTGCAAGACCCTCATCCATGATGTGGCCAACAAGCTTACCCTGATGGAAGCCTACGATTACACAGCCAGGATGATTGCCGAAATCAGGGCGTCCGAAGAGGGACAGGAGGGTATGAATGCATTTCTCGAAAAACGAAAACCGAACTGGGTAAAATAACATGCAGCAGATCCATAAAATACTGGTCGCAAACCGCGGCGAAATTGCCGTCCGGGTTATCCGGACAGCCCGGAAACTGGGAATAAAAACAGTTGCCATCTATTCAGCCATCGACGCCGGCTCCCTGCATGTCACCCAGGCCGACGAAGCCTATTGCATCGGGGAGGTTGAACTGGGCGAAACCTACCTGAACATCGATAAAATCATTGCGGTTGCTGTCAGGTCACAGTGCGATGCGGTTCACCCGGGATATGGCTTCCTGGCCGAAAACCCCCTCTTTGTCGATGGCTGTAAAGCAGCCGGAATCATCTTCATCGGCCCCGACACCCATGCGATGAAGATCATGGGGAATAAAATTTCGGCCCGCGCCTTCGTGAAAAAGATCAACATCCCGATGACCGAAGGTGTTACCGGGACTCCCGAAGAGCTGGAGAAGACGGCTCACAGGATCGGTTTCCCGGTGCTGCTCAAAGCGGCGGCCGGGGGAGGCGGCAAGGGAATGCGCATCGTTTACGGGGAAAATGAGCTTGCGGAAGCCATCGAGTCGACGAGCCGGCAGGCAAAGGCCTATTTTGGCGATGAAACAGTCTATATTGAGAAGTTTATCGAGGAGCCGCGCCATATCGAGGTCCAGATCCTGGGCGATAATTTTGGAAACGTAATCCACCTGTATGAACGTGAATGTTCCATCCAGCGCAGGTACCAGAAGATCATCGAGGAATCTCCCTCCCCTACCCTGACCCCTGAAGTCCGCAGCAGGATGGGTGAAGCGGCGGTGGCCATCGGCAAAGCCATTGGTTACAACAATGCCGGCACCATCGAATTCCTGGTGGACAAAAACCTCGATTTTTATTTCCTGGAGATGAATACACGCATCCAGGTGGAACATCCGGTCACCGAAATGGTTACCGGCATCGATATTGTCGAGGAGCAGATCCACGTGGCGGCAGGGAACCCGCTGCGGCTGAGGCAGGAGGATATCTGCCAGACGGGGCATGCCATCGAATGCCGCATTTATGCAGAGGATCCTGAAAACAACTTCCAGCCCTCGCCCGGCACCATGACCTGTTATAAGGAGCCCGAAATCCAGGGTATCCGCATCGACAGCGGCATCGGCGATCAACGGGAGATCAAGAGCTCGTTCGACCCCATGATCTGCAAGCTCATCGTACACGGCCGCGACCGTCACGAGGCAAGCCAGCTAATGCTGCAGGCGCTGAACGATTATATCATCCATGGAATTGCCACCAATATCACCTATCTCGTTAAACTGCTGCAAAGCGATGCCTTTATCTCGAACGCCATCTCCACCAGGTTTTGTGATGAACATACCGCTGCGCTGGTTGCCGGGATCGGGAATGAGAAAAAGGAGATTCCGGCGCATGTTCCGCTGATCGGATACCTGATGTATTCGCTGGGCAGACAAGCCATAACCGGGCACAGGGAAGATAAAAAACCAACTCTATGGGAAACCATCGGCTATTGGCGGGCGCTGATGAATATCAGTCTCCGGTTTGAAGAGGATGAATACCAGGTACAGATTCCCGGCTTTTCAAATAACCATTTTCAATTTGAAATTGCCGGAAAACCTTACCAGGCAACCATTACTGAATGTTCACAGCATGCCGTCAGTTACATCATCCATCATCACAAATACCTGGCGTACATCTCCGAGGACCTGGAAAACCAAGCTTTTGTGACGGTATCCGGACATATTTTCAGGGTAAAGCGGCATGATATCCTTACCGAAACGGTAACCGCCTCATTGTATGAAAGTGCAGGCCACGACAGCGATCATGTAGTCTCTCCCATGCACGGGAAGGTGATCAAAATAAACCTGAAGGCCGGTGATGCCGTAAAAAAAGGAGATGTCATGATGATCATCGAAGCCATGAAGATGGAAAACCTGGTTGTTTCCCCCCGCGATGCGGTTGTTAAGGAGGTTGCCGTATCGGTAAACGACCGGGTGGAGAGCAGCAGGACACTGGTTGAGTTTGAAGAAATACAGAAGTAAACCTGATCAGAACGGAGAAACGGCAGTTCCGGATTCTTCTGTTTAATAGTAAATTAATTATTCACCTTTTACACGAATGCGATGAATTATCCTAAAAAAGTAACCATAGGCGATATAACCGTCAGGGACGGGTTCCAGCATGAGGAGATTTTCATTCCCACCGATGCCAAGGTTTGGCTTGCCGAACAGCTGATACTGGCCGGGTTCAGGCACATCGAAGTGACCAATCTCGGCAATCCGGCCGGGATGCCCCAGTTTAAAGATTCGGATGAGGTGCTCAAACGGCTCAGGGCCAGTAAAACAGTGGCTGCCCTGATTGGCCAGGTATCGGTGACCGCCATCACCATCCGGGAGAAGGCGATTGAACGGGCAATCCAGGCCAGGAAAGAGGGTTGGGGGCCCGACCGGATCCTGCTGATGGTATCTACCAGCGAATCGCATCACCGCAAAAATTCGGGGCTGAGCCTCGACGATTACTGGAAAATGGCGGAGAAATACATTCCCATGGCAAAGGAGGCCGGACTGAAGGTAAATGGCACGGTAAGCACCATCTGGGGATGCCCGATAGAGGGGCCGACAAAGATGGAGAAGGCGATTGATTTCACCAAACGCTGGCTCGATATCGGGGTTAATGATGTTGAGCATGCCGATCACGACGGGTCGGCCTCCCCCGACAGGGTCTACCGGTACTATTCCATGCTGCTCGATTCAGGGGTGCGGGTCGAAAAACAGATCGTCCATTTTCACACCACGCGTGGCTGGGGGCTTGCCAATGTGCTGGCAGCCCTGCAGGCTGGCATGGTCAATTACGAATCGACCATGGGCGGCATCGGAGGTCAGCCTGCCAACTTCGTCAGCGGGGTGCCGGTTGCCGGAACCGGGAGCTATTATTATAAGGATCCAAACCTGGTTGGACTCGTATCCACCGAAGATATGGCGGTGATGATGGATGAGATGGGAATCGACACCCAGCTCGATATCGACAAGGTACTGGAAATCGGGTCGATGGTTGAACGGATCGTTGGCAGGCGCCTGCGGTCGGAGGCTATCAAGAACGGACGAATCCCCAAATCACTTACCGGTAAAGGATGATCAGGATCATTGAATCGCCAAGAGAAGGAATGCAGGGGTTTCCCCGGATCATTCCCACCATGGAAAAAGTCCGTTATATCAATGAACTTTTGAAAGTGGGATTTGATGTGGTGGAGGTTGGCAGCCGTGTCTCGCCGAAAATCATCCCCCAGATGGCCGATTCAATGGAGGTCCTGAACCTTATTGACTTCACGGGTAGCCGCTCAGGACGGATGGTACTGGCAACAGGTGTCAGGAGTGTTGAACTCCTGGCATTAAAGACAGAAATCACCCACATCTCCTATCCATTTTCGTTTTCCCCGGCGTTTCTCAGGTTAAACCTGAATACAACCGTTGAACAATCACTTGAAACGGTGGGAACGCTTACGAACCTTAGCCTGCAACATGGGAAACATGCGGTCATCTACATTTCAATGGCCTTTGGGAACCCTTATGCCGAGCCCTGGAGTCATGATATCCTGGCGGGCTGGGTGCGGAAACTTTACCAGGCCGGGGCGACAACCATTGTTTTATCAAATGTATCTATTGAGCTGGATCCACTGCTGATCTTCGAAGTCTATTCCCGGCTTATTCCGCTGTTCCCTGCTGTGGAGCTCGGATTGCATCTTCACACCACCAACTACGGATGGTATGAGCAGGTAAATGCCGCTTATATGGCGGGGTGCAGGAGGTTCGATAGTGTGACCGGCGGTCACGGAGGATGTCCGATGACGGGGAAAAAAATGCTGGGGAACCTTGATACCAGGAATTTGCTTGAGTTTGCTACCAAAAAGAAAATGACAGTCAACATTGACCGGAAAGCATTGGAAAAGGCATACGAAATTGAACGTGAAATTTTTGACCCTTCCAAACCCTCTGCCCGGGCGAAGGAAAGATTTACAGCAAAAAGTTATAAACCAAAACCATAACACCATGTATTTGACAGAAGAGCACAACATGATACGCAAAACGGTGCGTGATTTCGCCGAACGTGAAGTAAAACCGGTTGCAAGGGAACTGGATGAAAAGGGAGAATTTTCCATCGCACTAACCAAACGGATGGGGGAACTTGGGTTTTTCGGATTACGAACACCTGCAGAATATGGCGGCATCGACATGGATACGTTGGCTTATGTGATCGCGGTTGAGGAACTCGCGCGCATCGACAGTTCGCAGGCGGCAACCCTGGCTGCCCACATCTCGCTGGGTATTGGTCCCATCATGAACTACGGCACCGCGGAGCAGAAGCAGAAATACCTTCCCATGCTTTCGACAGGCGATGCCCTCTGGGCATTCGGACTTACAGAGCCCGACGCGGGAAGCGATTCCAGGGCCACAAAGACAACTGCGCGTCTTGAAGATGACCACTGGATTATCAACGGCTCAAAGATCTTTATCACCAACGGCGCATCGAGTATCAACATGGGTGCGACCGTACAGGTTGTTTCGGGCGAGAGCGGCGGGCAGAAGGAATTTTCGACCATCCTGGTGGACGCAGGAACTCCCGGGTTCAAACGCGTCGCGATGCATGGCAAGATGATGTGGCGCTCCTCCGACACCTCCCAGCTCTTTTTTGATGAATGCAGGGTCCCGGCCTCCAACCTCCTGGGCAAACGGGGGGAGGGTTCCCACATTATGCTGAGCACACTTGACAGCGGCCGGCTGGCGATCGGGGCCATGGGACTGGGTCTCGCCCAGGGAGCCTTTGAGCTGGGTCTCGCCTATGCAAAAAGCCGCAAGCAGTTTGGCAAACCCATTGCCCAGTTCCAGGTCAATGCATTCAAACTGGCGGATATGGCCACCAAGATTGAACTGGCGCGGAACCTGCTTTACAAAGGCGCCTGGTTGAAATCAAACAACCTCCCGTATGCGAAGGAGGCGGCCATGGCCAAATTATATTGCTCGGAAATTGCCCGTGAAGTAGCCGACGAAGCGGTGCAGCTCCATGGCGGTTACGGACTGATGAAGGACTATGATATCGAGCGTTTTTACCGCGACCAGCGCCTGCTGCAGATCGGCGAGGGTACCTCTGAAATCCAGCGGATGGTGATATCAAGGTATATCGGGTGTTTTGACTGAAATGGCCGTTTGCCCGTAAAGACAAAAGCCGCCCTGAAATTCAGGGCGGCTTTTTCGTTTCACCTTGTTGGGTCCGGATGAATCCGGTATGATTACGGCAATGGGAGATAAACGGTTCCCGAATGGTTGTTCTTTTGCCAGTCAAGCTTGTATTTGGCAGGGCACTCAGTGCCGGTGATAGGCTGGTTGTTACTGTCGAAGCCAAAGGTCAGGGTAGCGCTTTTTGAGTCGGCAGGGATCTGGTGGATCTTTATGCCGGCACAGGGATCCCAGTCGCAGGTCTGGCGTAATACCACGGATTGGGTGATCTGGGTGTAGAAATTTTCTCCCTGGCGGTTGACACCCCACACAACGAGACCGGTATAGTTGTCCTGGGTTCCAAATCCGTCGAGCGTCATGACGACACTGTTTGTGGAAGCAACCCCGGTGAAGGTTTGCTGACGGGCAACATTCCATACCTTGGTGGTGTTGTCGCTGAAGGTCACAGTTTCATTACCCCAGGTCTTGTGGATGATAGTGGTCACGGTACCGTTCCCTAAATCCGCAAGTACACCCCCGGTAACATTCTGGTGGGTCTTGGTTCCGTTGAGGGTAATGGATTTTCCTCCGTTGACCTTGGTAATTTTGAAGTTTATATGCCTGAAAATGATCGTGGCGCCGGCTTGCCACCAATGGGTGCCAACCTTCTTTTTAATCTCAATCTGGCCGGTTCTGATCCGGTTTTGTGCACAATTCAGGCCATGATAGTTCATAAGGATCGTAATGGTATCATTCGCAATACTGACGGTATCAATATTTGCATTACAGGGAATCGATTCGGTTGATTTGAGCGCACTGCCGGAAAGGTAGGCGTTTACATCCTTTAAGGCTTCATCAGAGGCATTCTGTACCTGGTTTTCATCATTGGCAAGCTGCTGCATAGAAGTAGGATCAACCGTTGAGGTTGTATTCTTGTCCTTCTTACAACTGGTCAAGGAAAAACCGACAACGGCAATGAGGATTACCAGAAGGCTGAGCAGGTTTCTTGTTTTCATTGTTTATTTGGGTTTAGGGTTTGTGATTAGGGTTTCTTTTGGATAATACACGCCACCGACCGGTTACCCTGATGCAACCAGCGTTTTTTTTTGTTTATTTCTTGCGTTTTCCTGAATTGCCTGCAATTACCGACAGTTCGGTTACCGAACAAACCCCGAAAAACCCCAGTGCCCCGTTGCTCAGGTTGGATTTGACATTGGCCGCCGAAACGTTGAACAGGCCGCCGGTCCAGTTGGTTTCGAGGAGCAGCTCGCGGATAAATTCGGCATGTTCGGGTGTGACCGAATAACGCCGTTCAGTGACGATGGTTCCTGCCGGGAAATAAATGGATTCCATACGGGGTGCGAATACTTCACTGACATCAAGGGTCGGCAGGGTATAAAACAGCATTCTCTTATGCGTGGCAAGTGAATCAAGTGCGCCATATCCGGCAACTCCCGACCAATCGATGAGCAACTCCCACATCGCCGCATCCGCGGTGCTGAAGGCATTGGCGACCCAGTCGACATGCCACAGGCCTGTTGTTTCATTTTTCGCAAACCTCAGTTCCGAAAAATAGGATCCGGGGAGCATCGTTGCCTTGGCTGAATAGACATTGTTCTGATACGCGATCAGCAGGCTGTAATTTTTGTTGAGCCGGGCAAAGAAATAGGGCGGTGTTTTGTAAACTCCTGACCAGGCAGGGGTCTCCGCTAAGTTCCAGGTGGAATCCTCATCACTGACCACGACACTGGCACCTGTGACCGGCCGGGGAGGCTGGTTCAGCTGCGACACAGGATAAGCAAGGCATACCTGCTGTGATTTTACCTCATCGGTCAGAATGGCATCGACAACGATTTTTCCCGGGGTCGTACTTTTCACAGGCCATTCGGTCTGTTTAACACAGCCTGGCAGGAGTCCTAAAAGCCCGGTGATCAAGATAAGAACTCTCATCAGAATTTGAATTGGTAATTAAGTGAAGGGATGATACCGGCAACCGAAACCGACGTCGGAAGCAGGGTTGATTGTCCGTTCTGGTTGGATGGTACGACAAAGTCGCCATTGTCGTTCAACATCTTGTTGAAATTTATCGCGAAGGGGTTCAGTCTGCCATAAGCATTATAAATTGTCAATGCCAGGGAATGGCGGAACCTGCTTCCCGGTTTGTTGAAGGCATAGGTAACCGAAAGGTCGAGGCGGTGATAGTCGGGAAGCCGGTCATTGTTTTTTTCCCCATACAGGGGTACGGAATAGCCGTTGAAATAATAAAAGCCAACGGGGGTTGTAATGGCGCCCCCGGTGAGGTAGATCCAGTTTGCCGTGAAGGTCCAGCGTTTTTTGGTATCGTAGCAAAGGTTCACGCAGATGTCGTTGGGCCTGTCATAATTTGCGCGATAGGTCATTCCTTCGTTGACCCCCGGGGTTTGGATAAAGGCGCGCGACCAGGTATAACCTATCCAGCCGGTGAAGTTCCCCGTTTTTTTCCGGAGCATGAGCTCGAGTCCGTACGACCAGGCTTTGCCGAAGCGCAGCTCGCCTTCGATCAGCGGGTTGAACAGCATGTTGGCGTGGTCGGCGTAATCAAGGTGATCGCGGAACCATTTATAATAGGTCTCTGCCGAAACTGTGTATTCCGCCCCCGCCAGGTCGTGGAAAAAGCCAACAGCTACCTGGTCGGAGGTCTGCGGGCTGATATTGGGTCCGCAGGGGGCCCACACCTCCAGCGAGGTGAAGGGGCTGGTGGAGTTTGACAGCAGCTGCAGAAACTGCGTGGAACGGCTGTAGCTGGCCTTCAGGCCCGTTTCCTGGTTGACCTGGTACTGGATGCTCAGCCGGGGTTCGGGGCTGAAGGCGGTGGAATAGGCGATATTGTTGCCATAGCTGATGGCATCGATCAGGTGGTGGTTTACGTCAAAATAGCTGACCCTGGTAGGGCCGATATCCTGCCAAACGGGAAGGCGGATCCCATACCTTACCGATACCTTCCGGCTGACCACCTGTTCGTTTGAAATGTAAAAAACATACTCCATGGCATGGTACTGCGCCACTACAGGGGCATCTTTTGCAGCATTGGTCGCGGTCTGCGACACATTTCCCGGGTTTGCGTGATGCAGGGTAACCTCCAGGCCGCTACGGATCGTATTACGCGGGTTCAGGTACCAGGTGAAATCTGTTTTAAACGTGATGTTGGAGATCGATGAATTCCAGTAACCGTTCTGCTCCTGTGGCAGGGTAAGGGCATAGTTATACCTGCTGTAATTCAGGGTGGTGTTGGAAAATATCCGGCTGCTGAAAAGATGGTTCCAGCGGAAGGTTCCCGCAAGGTTGTTCCAGTTCATTCCAAAATAGTTGGTTTCGGTGGTTAACTGGCGGTTGAAGTCATCTTCGCCCGTATAAAAGGTAAAGAAAAAACGGTTGTTGTCATTCTGCCTGTAATTTAATTTGGCATTGACATCGAAAAACTGGAAGTCGAACGTTTTATTCAACGCGCTGATGCTGTTCATCCAGTTAAGGGTTGAAAGCCTGCCCGAAATGCAGAAGGAGCCGCGGTCCTTCACGATGGGGCCCTCCACCGAGAGATTGGAGGCAAAAGGGCCGATATTCCCCGAGAAACCAAACCGTTTCATATTGCCTTCGCGTGCCTTGATATCGATCACCGAGGATAGGCGTCCGCCAAATTTAGCGGGGAAATCGCCTTTATAAATTTCGACTTCATTGATGGCGTCGGGTGCAAAGGCCGAGAAAAACCCAAACAGGTGCGAGGGGTTATAAACCGGTACTTCATCGATCAGCATCAGGTTCTGATCACTGTTGCCACCCCTGACAAAGTAAAAGGAGGAGCCGTCGCCGAAGGTCTGTATCCCCGGAACTGCCTGGAGGGCGCGGATTACATCGAGGTCGCCCCCGAACCCCGGCAGTTGTGCCAGGGTTTTTTGTGAAAACCGCAGCTCACTCATCTGGTGATTCCGGGTTTCGGCTTCATGATCAGCTGCGACGATTTCAACTTCCCTGATTTCCAGCTTATCCTCCTCCAGTTCAACCGACATCCTGGTATTCTCCTTCATGGCCACATCCCGTATGATCTCCTTATAGCCCATATAGGAGAACACCACGGGATAGGTGCCGCCCGGCAGGGTCAGGGAGTAAAATCCATAACCGTTGGTCATGGCGCCTGTTGTGGTTCCCCGGATGTAGATATTAGCCCCGATCAGCGCTTCACCCGAAGTTTTATCGCGGAGAAAACCGCTCAGCGTAAACCGGGATGGATGAAGGGCAACCCCGGCAGTTTTTTCCTCCCCCGGGGCGACCCGCTGTTTCAATACAATATGGTTTTCCACCGTAAAATAATCGATCCCGTGAGGTAAAAATATTTCGCTGAGGATCTCCCTGATCCTCCTTTTCCTGGCATGTATGGTGACCCGCATATTGGCAGGAAGCACCTGCGGATTAAAGGAGAAATCGACCGATCCAAGACGTGAAATTTCCTGAAGCACCTCGTTGACTGGCTTGTCGATGACTTTCAGGGAAATCCGTTTATCAAGATCCTGTGAAAAGGAGCGGGTGGAAAAGATGAATACAAGGAGGAGGAGAAGGAGTGGAAATGTTAACCGGGGGCGCATCAATGCCGTTGAAATTCTGACATTATCTGCATCCATGACCGGAGAGTTCGATCCCCGTCCCGGTATTCCGGATCTGCAAATCAAGGGTGGCTTTGAGAACATTCAGTACCGATTCGAGCGATTGTTTGTCAAAGATAGTGGTAATCCTGCAATCACCGGGTCCGTCGGCCGCAATTCGCAAATTGGTGTGATAAACCTTCGCCAGCAGGACGACTGCTTCGCTAAGCGGTGTATTATTAAAGACCATGCGTTTCGTTTTCCATGCCAGGAAGTTCGGGTCATCATTGGCCGACCGGATGATCTGTTCATGATCGCAACCCGCCTCCGCTTTATCGCCCGGGGCAAGGATTGCCATCGTTTCAGGTTTACCGGCAAAATAGACCTGTACTTTCCCGGTTGCCAGGATGATCTCACTGGTATTGCTGAGGGTATGGGTGTTCACGGAGAAGGTTGTGCCAACTACCCTGATTCTTACATCACCGGCGGCAATCACAAAGGGGCGGGCTGCATTATGCGAAACCTCGAACCAGGCCTCTCCCTTCAATGTTACCTGGCGGACCGATCCCTCAAACTCCGCCGGACAGGTCAGGATGGCACCGGCATTCAACGTTACCCGGGTGCCATCCGACAGGGCGACCTCCACAACCTGGTTTGCTGCCGCATACTGCATCTCTGCAGGCTTTGCCAGGTACCGGTACAGGAAAAACGAGGGGACTGCCACCAGCAGGAAAACCGCCGCAACACGCAGCGACCATGACAGGATAAGGGACCGGGAAGTAGTCACAGGGGCGTTTTCAACGGACCCCGACAGGGGAATAACCTTCGGGCCTTCCCCGGCAATCCCGATCTTCGATCTAAGGGAAGCCAGGTCCTGCTCAATATTGAACGCAGAACCGGAGGTTGCCCTGCCCAGGATTTCGGTTGTTTTACGATAAGACAAAAACAACTCCCTGTTTGCAGGATCCGCCTTGACCCAATGCTCCAGCTCCTGGATCTCTTCAGGAGTTGCCTCTCCGAAGAAGTACTTGGTAATCAAGTCAATGTAATATGTTGTGTTTGTTTCCATTACAATTTGCCGTTGATAATACACCCGGATTCGTCGTTACCCTGATGTCAGACCGGTAAAAAATTTGGTATAACCGTAAAATGGTGAAAATAAAAGCATAAAAAAAAGAGGGTTGGCAGATAGTCAGCCAGGTGAACGCGCATATGCTGCAAGGCTTTCGACATCTGGGTTTCAACAGTTTTGACAGAAATCCCGAGTTTTTCGGCGATCTGCTGGTATTTCAGGTTTTCGTGGCGGTTCAGGATGAATATTTCCCGGCATTTTTCAGGGAGAGCGGCTATACTGCTTGCAATTTTATCCCTGATCTCCTGTTCCACAAGATGATCCGGCTGGTCATACCCTGCCTCTTCCGCCAGGTTTTCCATCGCCAGCAGGTCGCTGCTGAACTTTTTATGGTCGCGCAAATGGTTGAGGCATTTATTCCTGACAGTTGCCGAAAGGTAACTTTTCACAGGCTTTGTAAGGTCGATGGTCTCCCTTTTTTCCCAGAGACTCACGAAGGCGTCCTGGACAATCTCCCTGGCAACTTCATCCTGTTTCACATAGCCCGAAGCAAACCGGCAAAGGCCCTGGTAGTGGCTCCTGAAAAGAAACGCAAGTGTTTGTTCGTCGAATTTACCAGTCTCTGTCATGAATTTTCAAACGTGATCCAGGCAGTAAAAGTATCAATAAAATTGTTGTAAGCCAATGAAAGCTGGAATTCACGAATAAAGGCTCCCATTCAATATCCGACATTCGCTATTCAATATTCGATATTCAATATTCGATATTCTTCCGGTCAGGTGTACATAAACCGCTTGATCTTTTGTGTTGCGGTTTTCTGGAAAGGGTCGGGTTGGGCGATGACAAGCTGTACCTGGGAGAATTTGTTAACCCTGGCATTGACATATTCCTGCAGTTCCGCGCGGAGCTCCTCGGTTTTCTGTTCGACATAGTTGGTCACCTCATTTTTAAGATGGAGGTATCGCTGTTCGATCTCCTCCTGGTTGAAATGGACCAGGGCGATGAGTTTGCCTTTTTTCTCGATTACCAGCGATTCGACGACATAGCGGAAGTTGTTGATGACCGATTCGATATCCTCGGGATAGACATTTTCGCCATTGGACCTGACGATCATGCTTTTGACCCTGCCGCGGATAAAAAGGTTCTGTTGCTTGTCGAAGGCTCCCAGGTCGCCGGTTTTAAGCCAGCCATCAGGGGTGATCAGTTCGGCGGTAAGCAGGGGTTCCTTGTAATAACCTTTCATGACGTTGGCTCCTTTTGCCCAGATCTCACCTTCTCCCGTATGCGGATCTGCATTCATGATCTTGAGTTCCACCCCCCGGCAGGCAGGCCCGGTCGACTGCAACACAGGGTGCTGCGGGTTAAACCCGGCCAGCAGGGGGGCGCATTCGGTCAATCCGTATCCGACGGCATAGGGAAAATGGCTTTCAATGAGGAAGCGTTCAACTGTCTTATTCAATTTTGCCCCGCCAACGCCGAAAAATGTCAGTTCCCCGCCAAAGGTCTTCATCAGTTTTTTACCTGCCACCCGGTGCAGGAATTTCCTGATGGGAGGTGCTTTATATAAAAAGCTGACAACCCTCTTTTCGGTGAAGGTCGGCAGGATTTTAGACCGGAATATTTTTTCGATGATCAGGGGAACCGTGAGCATGGTGGTTGGCCTGACCTCCAGCAGGGCAGGCAGCAGCAGGGCGGGAGTGGGTGGTTTCCCAAGGTAATAGACGCAAGCCCCGCTGTACATGGGCAGTATAAGCCCAAGCGTGTTTTCGTATGTGTGCGAAAGCGGGAGGATGGAGAGAAAACGGTCGGTTTCCAGGATCTCCTGTATTTCAAACCCCTTGACGGCCGTATAACAGATATTCCGGTGGGTAAGCATGACCCCTTTGGGGTTCCCGGTAGTTCCCGAAGTATAAATAATGGCGGCAACGTCATCCTCTTCAACCTGTTTTACCGATGCGGGTCGCGCTTCCGGATCAAAAGCCGGCCAGTATTCAAAAGACCTGACAACGGAAAAATCCTCAATCCTGACCACCTCAAGCAGGTAGTCGGTAGAGATCCCCACGAGTTTGGGCAATAATCCTTCTGATGCAAAAATGACTTTGGTTTCGGAATGATCGAGCAGTGCGGTAATTTCAACAGGAAGAAATTCAGGCAAAAGCGGCACCGCGATGGCGCCCATAAAAGTAATCGCGAAATAAACTATGGCCCAGTTGGGCTGGTTGGTGCACAAAATCGCAACCTTGTCGCCAGGTTCTATTCCCAGCTTCTCAAGAAATGCAATTACAGCCAGGATACGATCATTGGTTTCAAGATAGGTGAGCGGCTTCTTTCCTACGATTGCCAAGGCATCGCGATTGCCGTGCCGCCTAAGGGTAGCTGCAAAAAAAGCCGGAAAAGTCAACAGGGTTGTGTCTTCCATGATATGTTTTGCCCAGGAAATACCCCCTTGACTAGCTGAAAAAACAGTTAGAGAGAGATATTGCCTGCAAAGTTATAAATAATTCTCTGGGATTCTTTTTTCTTCTCCGGGAAAATGAACCATAAGTCACGTACAAAAATAAATCAATTCATTATTTACTATTGACTTTCAGCATTTTAGTTTGTATATTTGGGCTAATCAATCTGTTGTTCAACAATAACCCATACTGCCATTTTTCGTCCCGCAGGTGAGTCATCATGTTAGGTTCCGGTTTTCCGGTCCAACATATCCATCTGATTTTCTTATACATAAAAACCTGAATGACACCTGTTTTCTCTGATTTTATAACTGAATTAAATTTTAACCACCATGACCCAATGAAGGCACAATGCACACAAGGAATCTCGTGTTGAACATAGTGTAAATCATTGTTTTATTAGTGGTTATATTAAACGCATAATTATGGAACAGGATTCTTTTGAAAAATGATAATATTTTACCGGATCCATGGTTTGCGATTCCTGAAAATGATGTGAATTTTCATAATATCCTCACTTAAATTGACCGAAAAATGAAAAAACTAGCAGCATTATTGGTAATTGTATTACTCGTTGGACAGGTAAAGGCCCAACCCACCGAATTTCTTCCACAGAAAGATTTCCGGGTGGAAAAACAGAAGATCTACGAGGGAATTAATGCCTCCAGGAGGCAGCTGACCGAAATCAGGCAGGCAGATGTAAAAATGAGGCAATCGCTCGACAGCCTGAAACATGTGATCGTTGTATACTCGGGACAACTGACCGTTGCGGCCGATTCTCTGGCAAAAACCACCATCCGGCTGAATGCCCTTCAGGAGAAGGTCAATAGTGAAAAGGTCCTTCCCCGCGGCCTTCGTATTCTGTTTCTGCTGATTCTGCTGCTCCTGTTTGTCCTGGTTTTTATCCTCCTGTATATGATCCATCGGAAAGCCGGGCTGAAATTTGATTCGCTCTCGGCTCTCGATGCAAAAACCAACGAAAGGCTGGCAGATGTGTCGAAAACTGCGAAAACCGACATTCAGGTTTGCCGGGATCTTGTTTTAAATACAACCAATGAGATGGATCAGCGGATTGAATCAGGCCTGAATGCACTCGAAGTAAAACATGGGCAGCTTGAATCGCAGATAACCGAAAAAACGGCCGGAATCGATGCCCTGCTTCAATCCGCAGGCAAGGAAATTGCCGCCCTGAAAGAGGTTCAGGCAAACGGTCTGAAAAACCTTGAAGAGAAGCTGAACAGCCTGCTTCAGAATGCTGAAAATCAATCAAGGGCGTTGACGGACCAGGTTGCAAAGATCGAAGGGGAAATTCTCCGTATGAAAGGAAAATAACAGGATGAACCTGCAGGAAAACATCCCGGTAAGGATCACATAATGATTTTTATCCTGACAATTTCCTAATATAAAATTTGCTGATTTCAAATCCGCTTTATAATTTTGTATCTGAAACATTACAATCCTTCAGAAAAACAGCGTCATGAAGAGACTAATCCCTTTTATGATGTCGGTATTGGCCGGCATTTCCGGCCTTGCTGCCGTACTTCACGTGCCACAGCAGTATTCGACGATTCAGGCAGCGATCAATGCAGCCGTAAATGGCGATACGGTGCTTGTTTCACCGGGAACCTATCATGAAAACATACAATTCAGGGGAAAAGGGATAACGCTTGCCAGTTTTTATCTTACCACCCATGATACCGCCTATATCGATGCCACCGTGATAAACGGCAGCCAGCCGGTTCATGCGGATACCGCCAGTTGCGTGATCATAAGGGGCAGCGGCCTGGCAACCAGCAATGATTCAACCGCCGCGCTGATAGGCTTCAAAATTACAGGCGGTACAGGTACCCGCTGGGAGGATGAACATGGTCCCGGCAGCTGGTACCGCGAAGGCGGCGGGATCCTGGTGCAGTATCTTTCACCGCGGATCGGCTTCAACCATATCACCTTCAACAAGGCTACGTCGCTGGTGAATTGCGTCAGTGCCGGCGGAGGGGCGATACGCTGCGGCGACGGGAACCCAAAAATTTTCAACAATATAATTGACAACAACCAGGGTCGTTACGGCGGTGCCCTGGTCTTCAACTTTTCGGGTGCGGTCATTAAAAACAATATCATTGCCGGCAATACCGGAGGTGAAGATTTCGGCGGGGGAGGCATCTGGGCCTATGGTTCCGACGGTTTGAGCCGTCCCGGGATCGTGGAGAACAACACCATCGTCAACAATGCAAGTACCACGGTCGGCGGGGGAATACGGGCCTGGAGCACCACCATGTCGATCCGGAATACGATCCTTTGGGGGAATACAGCCCCGACAGGACCCCAGATCAATTACTCAGGAACCGCACCGGTAGTGCGGTACAGCGACGTCCAGGGCGGATACACAGGGTCGGGAAATCTCAACGTCACCCCCCTGTTCGGGGCCCAGAACTACTATCTTGCCGCCACGAGCCCGTGTATCGACAAAGGCGATTCGACGGCGGTTTACAATGATCCTCAGGATCCCCTGAACCCGGGAATGGCCCTGCCGCCGGCAAAAGGCACGATCCGCAACGATATGGGCGCCTATGGCGGGAACGGAAGCGCCGCTATGGCAGGGATCCCTACGATCTATGCCTCGGCAGTCGATTTATTTGCGCCCGGTTCCGCGTCGTTGAAAGTATACCCCAATCCTTGCCGTGATTTCCTGGTGGCCGGATACAGGCAACCCGGACCGGGGATGGTAACAGCGCGCGTTTTCAACTCAGATGGAAAAATCGCGCTATCCATCCCTGCCACTTGGGTAACCACGGGAAACCATTCTCTGAAAATTGCGGTTGCGAACCTGCCCCCCGGGACATACCTGTTGAGCCTTGAAACGGAAGGCGTTATAAAGAGCTGTCTCTTTGTAAAACAGTAACGCGATGCAGAACCAGCCTTTTTGACTGGAATTTCTTACTTTTATCCCATGAATATTGAAGAACTCAGGGAATTCTGCCTCAGCCTGCCAGCAGTAACCGAAGATATTAAATGGGAAGAGCACCTGGCATTTTCAGTAGGCGGTAAAATTTTTTGCCTGACAAACCTTGACCCCCCGTTGAAGGTTGTCATGAAGGTGCCAGAAGATCAGTTTGATGAACTGACGGAGTCGGGGGAGATTATCCAGGCATCCCATTTTGCCCGAAGGCAATGGATGGCTGTCAACGATGAAAGCCGGTTCAGCCGAACGGAGTGGGAACATTACGTCGCCCAATCCTACAACCTGGTGAAATCAAAACTCACCAGGACCGTCAGGAACGGTATTGAAAACCTGCCGGACGGGACAGTCAGGGTAAACAAGCATGATGAAGCAAAATAACGTTCACGCGAACCAGCCGGTTTCAGCGATCATCCTGGCAGCAGGCAATTCGGTACGCATGGGCAGCCCCAAGGCGCAGCTTCCCTATGGCAACGGGAAAACCTTCGCACAGCAGGTTACCGGGAATTTCCTTGCCTATGGCTGTAAGCCTGTTATCCTGGTGGTGCAGGAGGGTGTTGATTTCTCCGGACTTCAAACTGAAAATCTTGTCGCCGTCATTAACCGGGCGGTGGAACGGGGCAGGTCATATTCCATCCATCTCGGTATGCAAGCCCTTCCCGCCGGCGTTAATTGCTTTATCCACAACATTGATAATCCCTTCCCCTCAACCGGTTTACTTGACAGGATGTTTGACGCTCTTCCTCCGGATGGTTATACGGTTCCCGTTTACCAGGGCAGGGGCGGGCATCCGATCCTGTTGGGAAGTAAAATGATACGAACGTTGCAGGGTCAATCCGAACCAGGGGATTTCCGGCAGGCAATCTCCGGTTTTGCAAGAATTGAGGTTCCCTGGCTTGATGGGCGCATCCTGTGGAATATCAATACCCCTGAGGAATATCAACGGTTTCTTCTTTCCTCAGGGAATCAGGATAAGCTGGTTTGAGGCACAAAGATGCCAGGGTCTTCTCGGGGAATACATTTCATAAATCCATTACAGCAGGGTTTGTTTCAATAAAAATCAACACACACCCTGTTAATACCGGGACTCTGTATAAATATTGTAATTTTACATCAGGTTTAACACCGGTATTTCCCAATATTGTCGCTATGGACCATTTTTTTCAAAAAGTCGAAGAGGTTATTTCAGGATCAATTCCTGCCGCGCTGTGTATCGTAGTGGAAACCCGTGGTTCCACCCCGCGCAAACAGGGAGCCAGGATGATCGTTTATCCCGACGGGTCGGTTTACGGCACGATCGGGGGCGGAAGCGTTGAAAAAGAGGTAACAGACATGGCCCTGAAAATGATCCCTGCCGGACAGCCGGCAAAAGTTTCCTTCAACCTCGAGCAGGACCTGGGGATGCATTGCGGGGGAATGATGGAAGTTTACATTGAACCGCTGATCCCCTTGAAAAAGCTGTTCATCTTCGGTGCGGGACATATCGGGAAGTCGCTGGCCGGGTTTGCCAGGGAGCTGAATTTTTCCGTCACCCTTTTTGACCCGAGGGACGAGATCTTCAGGGATGAAGCTTTCACGGGTTTCACCTGCGTCTGCGAAGATTTTATAAAGGCTGCCGGGGAGGCGGCTTTCGACGAAAACACCTTTATCGTCATTGTCACGCCAAAACATGTATCCGACGAAGACATCCTTGCCATTGCGGCCCGCCAACCCCACGCCTACCTGGGGATGATCGGCAGCACCCGGAAGGTGGAGATGCTGAAAAAAAGATTTGTGGCGGAACATATTCTCACGGAGGAGGAACTTTCGGGTATCGACATGCCGATCGGGATAAAGTTCAACGCTGAGACCCCGGCGGAAATCGCCATCAGCATCCTGGCTAAACTTATCGATGTGAGAAATACGGTAAAAAAGTGAGCGGAATCCCTCATACCATCCGGTTCGTCCTCGATGATCGCATCATCGAACTTGATTTCCTGGGATCAAACGGGCTGAAACCAACTACAACGGTTTTGAATTACCTGCGCTCGTTACCCGGCCATAAAGGGACCAAGGAGGGGTGTGCGGAGGGTGACTGCGGCGCCTGCACCGTGGTGCTGGCCGAGCCGTCGACGGATGGCCGGCTGGATTACCACACGGTCGACAGTTGCCTCGTTTTTCTTCCCATGATCCATGGGAAACAGCTGATCACCGTTGAGAACCTTGCCCTTCGACGTCAAAACCGGGTTGTGCTGCATCCTGTTCAGCGGCTTATGGTCGAATCAAACGGCAGTCAATGCGGCTTTTGCACACCCGGGATGGTGATGTCACTTTTCGGCCTGTTTAAAAACCATGACAACCCAAGCCGGGAGATCATCGAAGATGCACTTACAGGCAACCTCTGCCGTTGTACCGGGTACCAGTCCATTTTAGATGCTGCCGAGCAAACGGCTACCGAAACCCGTTCCGACCAATTCTCGGCCAATGAAGCCCTGATTGCAGGGATGCTTGAATCGATCAGGGAAAGTCAGCATACGATTGAATTGCGGACGCCGCACCAGACCTGGCTTAAACCTTTTACCCTTGACGAAGCCCTGCGCCTTCGAAGCGAACATCCGCTTGCGACCGTGATCAACGGCTCGACCGATGTTGCCCTGCGGCAAACGAAACACCATGAGCTCCTGTCGCTGGTGATAGACCTTTCGGGCGTTGATGAGCTAAAATACTGCAGGGAGAAGGGTACCCATTTCGTGATCGGCGCCGGCCAGACCATGGAGCAGATTAAATCCTTCGCATCAGAAAAATTACCGGCCCTTCATAAGATCCTCAGCGTGTTCGGCTCCCTGCAGATCAGGCATGTTGCCACCCTTGGCGGAAACATAGGCTCGGCCTCTCCTATCGGCGATACCCTGCCTCTACTGATCGCCTTCAGGGCTGAAATCGTACTGCAATCAATGCATTCGGAAAGAGTTATCGGCATCAGCGATTTTATTACAGGCTATCGCAAAACAAGACTTGAACCCGGTGAACTGATCACCGCTGTCCGCATTCCAAAACCGGGAGATGACACGCGCATCGAATCCTACAAGATCTCCAAACGCACCGGGCTGGATATTTCAACCGTGAGCGCCGCCTTCAGCCTGACTCTCCGCGACGGCATGGTCGCTGAATCCGTACTGGTTTACGGGGGCATGGCGGAAATGCCGAAAAGGGCACTGCATACCGAAGCCTTCCTGGCAGGGCGGGAGTGGAATTTCCAGGTCGTCAACCAGGCGATGGCCATCCTGGAAGATGAGTTTACCCCTATTTCCGACGCCCGGGCGGGAGCCACTTACCGGAAGATTGCCGGGAGCCGCCTGCTGCTCAAATTTTTCACGAACACTTCACCGCTTCACGACCGGGTGACCCGTAGGGCGGGGAAGACCGGATCCTTATCTGCGGTTGATGATACCTGCGCGAAACATGTCACCGGCGAATCGGTTTTCATCGGCGATATCGAGGGAAACGGGCAACTGCTCACGGGGAGGGTGGTTTACAGCAAACAGGCCCATGCCGTGCTGAAAAACATCGATATTTCAAAGGCATTGCAGGTTAAAGGGGTTAAAACCATCCTGACGGCCAGGGATATTCCCGGTGAAAACCAGATGGGAGCCGTGGTCAGCGACGAACCCTGCCTGGCCGAAAAGGAGGTTTTCTTTATCGGGCAGGCCATCGCGCTCATTGCAGCGGAGAATGAAGAGGCCGCTGTCGAGGCGGAAAGGCTGATCACCATTGATTACGAACCCCTGCCGGCCATCCTCGATATTGAATCGGCCATGGCCGCCAGCAACAGCCTTGCCCCCCAACGGAAAATAGTTCGCGGCAACCCTGATGAAGTCCTGGCCATGGCGCCGCATCTCTTCACCGGCGAATTGAAAACAGGCGCCCAGGAACACTGGTATCTCGAAACGCAGTCGGCCATGGCAGTACCTGGCGAAGGAAAAGAGATGATGATGCACTCCTCCACCCAGAACCCGGCTGAAACCCAGGCCATCGTGGCTGAAGTACTCGGCATCTCGAAAAACGAGGTTGAAGTAGAGGTAAAACGCATCGGAGGCGCATTCGGAGGCAAAGAGACCCAGGGAAACCATGTGGCTGCCTGGTCGGCACTGCTGGCCAATGCAACACGCCAGCCAGTCAGGATCCAGCTGTGCCGCGATGATGACCAGATCATGACCGGCAAACGGCACCGGTTCCTTTCGCGCTACAGCGTGGGGTTTGACGACGAAGGCAGGATCCTCGCTTACAAGGTTGAGCTGAATTCTGATGCGGGCTCATCCACCGATTTGTCGAAGGCCATCCTCGAAAGGGCCATGCTGCATGCCGATAATGCCTACTTCCTGCCGCACGTGCAGATAACCGGCCGGGCATGGAAGACCAACCTCCCGTCAAATACGGCTTTCCGTGGTTTCGGTGGCCCGCAGGGAATGGCCGTTATTGAAAACGCCATCGACAGGATTGCCCGGTACCTTAAAAAAGATACCGCCGCCATCCGGCGCCTGAACTTTTACAGGCTTGATGTGTACAATCCGACACCCTACGGCCAGGAGGTGGAAAACAACCATCTCGAACGGATGTTTAATGACCTGATGACCTCCTCCGGTTACGAACAGAGAAGAAAAGCCATAGACAAGTTCAATGCTGAAAATCATCTCTATAAAAAGGGGATGGCCCTTACCCCGGTTAAATTCGGAATCTCCTTCACCACATCGTTCCTCAACCAGGCCGGGGCCCTGGTCAACATTTATACCGACGGCACGGTGCTGGTTAACCATGGCGGCACGGAGATGGGACAGGGGCTGCACACCAAAATCGTACAGATCGCCTCCTCGGAACTGGGCATCTCTCCCGGAACTGTAAAAGTGAACGCCACCAACACCTCGAAAGTTCCAAACACATCGCCCACCGCGGCCTCCACAGGCAGTGACCTGAATGGCATGGCGGTGAAAAATGCCATCGATATCCTGAAGGCCAGACTTAGCAGGGTGGCGGCAGGTGAATTAACGGATCAATGCCCGGGAAAAATTTTCCTGCCCGAAAACATGGCGTTTGATAATAACCAGGTCTTTGACCGGCATGAACCCAACGAAAAAATCGCATTCAGCCGCCTGTGCGACCTTGCCCGCATGCGCCAGGTGAGCCTGAGCAGCACCGGTTATTATAAGACCCCGGGGATCTTTTTTGACAGGGAGGCCGGGCAGGGAAACCCTTTCCACTATTTTGCCTTTGGAATGGCGGTATCGGAGGTCATCACCGATACCCTCACAGGGGCCCATACCCTTCTGAGAACCGATATCCTGCATGATGTGGGCGATTCGATCCATGAAGCCATCGACCGTGGCCAGATCGAAGGAGGCTTTATCCAGGGCATGGGCTGGTGCACAACCGAAGAGATCAAATGGGACCGCAACGGCAACCTGCTGACCCATTCACCCGACACTTACAAAATCCCTGCCATTCTGGATATTCCCCTGGATTTCAGGGTTGATCTCCTCAAAGATGCACCCAACCCTGGAACCATCCGCAGGAGCAAAGCCGTTGGAGAACCGCCCTTTATGCTGGGATTGTCGGTATGGCTTGCTATCAAGGATTCCATTTCAGCCATCGCGAATCATGAGAGGGAACCTGAGTTTTCGCTGCCCGCCACCGGGGAGGTGATCCTGCTTTCAGCAGAAAAAATAAAATAAAAGTGAAATACTTCCGGTAATCAGGAGCTGCTTTTTACGTTAAGAAGTCACACCCTGAACCAAAAACCAATACTTGTCCAAACTATGAAAGATATCTTACTAAAGATCAACGAACTTGCAACGAGATACGAAGAAAGCACCGCCAATAACCTCTCCAGGCTGGTGAAGATCAAATCGCTCAGCACTGCCGAAAAAGCCGTGGCACTGGAGCTGAAGCGCCAGATGGAGGAAGCCGGCTTTGATGAAGTCAGGATTGACGGGTTGGGAAATGTAATCGGCAGGATCGGGAACGGGAAGAAGATCCTGGCCTTTGATGGCCATATCGACACCGTTGACACCGGCAACCTGGCCAACTGGAGCAGCGATCCCTTTTCGGGTGAGATCAAGGAGGGCTTTGTTCATGGCCGGGGAACCGTTGACCAGAAAGGCGGCCCGGCGGCATTTGTCACCGCAGGGCGCATCCTTAAGGAACTTGCCTTCGACCGCGACCTGACGATATACTTCACCGGGACCGTCATCGAAGAGGATTGCGACGGGTTATGCTGGAAATACCTGGTGGAGGTAGAGAAGATCATCCCCGATTTCGTGGTGATCACCGAACCCACGAACCTCAACATTTACCGCGGCCACCGTGGCAGGATGGAGATCTCCGTGACCTTTACGGGCATCTCCTCGCACGGCTCCGCGCCCGAACGTGGCAAAAACGCGATCTACATGGCCTCGCGGGCATGCCTTGAGGTGGAAAAGCTGAATGAACGCCTCAAATCCGACGATTTCCTCGGCAAGGGCAGCGTGACCATCTCGGAATTCGTTTCGGGAAGTCCCTCCCTGTGCGCCGTAGCCGATTATGCCCGGATTCATCTCGACAGGCGGCTTACCTGGGGCGAAACCAAAGAATCGGCGGTGGCCGAGATCATGGAGATCGTAAAGGATACGGATGCCAGGGTCGAAGTGCTGCAATATGAAGAAACGACTTACACAGGCCTGCGTTACGGCATGGAGAAATACTATCCCACCTGGAAAATCGAGGAGGATCATCACCTGGTGGTGCGCGCACAGGAGGCCTTTGCCGGGCTCTTCGACAGGGAACCTCTTACCGATAAATGGACCTTCTCGACCAACGGTGTCACCATCAATGGCTATTATAAGATCCCGTGCATCGGGTTCGGCCCCGGCGACGAGGTGCTGGCCCATGCCCCCAACGAAAAGGTGCCGGTGGGCGACCTGGTCACCGCCTCGGCCTTTTACGCCGCACTGGCCTTTTACCTGTCGGAATAATCAACTTGAAAACAGTACTTTTTATACTCACCCAGGTTTTCTGGTTATCTGGTTTCTGCCAGACAGGCACGATCACGGGTGAGGTAACATCCAGGATACATGGCCGGTACGAAGTGCTGCAATTTGCCCTGGTCCGTCTGGAAAATACGAATTTCCACGCCAATTCCGCCTACGGGGGACGGTACGTGCTTGACAGCATTCCGGCCGGCGATTATGAAATAAGCGCCAGCTATGTGCAGCGTGAAACCATCTATAAACGGGTTAAAGTTGTCAGTGATTCTGTTATTGATATGAATTTTGAATTTACCTGTCAGTACGACCGTCACGAAAAAGACAGCATCTTCCCGGTATGCTTCAGATCAGACAGGGTGGTGCGTGTAAAATACGGGATGATGATCGTCCCGTACGGGAATAAGGCGGATACTACCTGTTTTTGGGGAGGCACCGACCAGATTCCTTTATGTCATCCCTACTGGTATTGTAAACGGGATAAACTTGAATTTTAAAACAAATCAACTCTATAATTAAACACGATGATGAATGAATTAATGACTAAACCCGGCAAATCCTCCGCCGGCCTCTTTGGCACCGATTTCCTGTTGACCTGGGAAAAAAGCCTTGAAGAGCTTGGTACAGTTTTGACCGTAGCGGAAGACCTCAAGATGCTCCGTGACACGAATATCTCACCGCGCTGTTTCGATTCGGGGCTGGCTATTTCGCAGTTCCGCGACAATTCGACCCGCACGCGTTTTTCCTTCGCCTCTGCCGCCAACCTGCTGGGGCTGGCTGTTCAGGATCTCGATGAAGGAAAATCGCAGATTGCCCATGGCGAAACCGTGCGTGAAACCTCGGCCATGATCTCCTTTCTCAGCGACATCATCGGCATCCGCGACGACATGTTCCTGGGAGCCGGCAATACCTACATGCGCGAAGTCGGCGCCGCCCTCGACGAGGCTTTCGCCGATGGCGTACTCCCCCGGCGGCCCGGCATCATCAACCTGCAGTGTGATATTGATCACCCGACCCAATCGATGGCTGATTTGTTGCACCTGAAAACCGTTTTTGGCTCGCTGGAGGCCTTAAAAGGCAAAAAGATCGCCATGTCCTGGGCCTACTCACCCAGTTATGGCAAACCGCTCTCGGTTCCACAGGGGATCATCGGGCTTCTGACCCGTTTGGGCATGCAGGTCGACCTCGCCTACCCAGAAGGCTACGGGCTCATTCCCGACGTCGTTGAACTCGCCGGCAACCAGGCAGTCGCCAGTGGCGGACAGTTCCGTGTGGTCAACACAATGGAGGAGGCATTTTCGGGGGCCGATATCGTCTACCCGAAAAGCTGGGCGCCATTCCATGTCATGCAGCATCGTACAGTATTGCTGCGGAACAACGATCATGACGGGCTGAAAGGGCTGGAAAAGGAGTGCCTTGCCAACAATGCGAAGTATAAAAACTGGGAATGTACGGAAGAAAAAATGGGTCTGACCAAGGAAGGCAAGGCGCTCTATATGCATTGCCTGCCGGCCGATATTTCGGGTGTATCCTGCCGTGAGGGTGAAGTGGCGGCCACCGTATTTGAACGCTACCGGGTTCCGTTGTATAAACAGGCAGGGTTCAAACCCTACATCATTGCGGCAATGATGCTCACAAACCGGTTTGAGGATCCTGCCGGGCTCCTGGGCGCGATGTTATCCGGCGAGAAAAAAAGGGTGCAGTAATTCAGCTTTTCAGGTTTTTCGTAATGACCAGCGCACCGCCCTTCATCACCATTTCTGCTCCGCCCTGAACGGGGAACCCTTCATAGATCTCCGAATCACAATGGGAAAGATGAGTTTTCGCGGAGATTACTCTCTTTATTCCCGGGTCCCAGATCACCAGGTCGGCATCATAACCGGGCAGCAGTTTGCCTTTTCGGTCGCCATATCCAAAGATCTCCGCGGGGCGGGTGGATACCAGGCTTACCAGCCGGCTCATGCTGATCTTATTTGTCAATACACCATAGGTGTAAAGCAATCCCAACCTGTGTTCTACACCCCCTGCACCGTTGGGGATCCGGGTAAAATCATGCAACCCGCGATCCTTCTGGCCAACCAGGTTGAAGGGGCAGTGGTCGGTGGCCACCACATCGAAGGTGCCGTCGGACAGCCCTGCCCAAAGCCTCTGCTGGTCGTCCTTGCCGCGCAGGGGCGGTGAGATGACATAGGGCAAAACATGCAGATCATCGGGCATACCATGCAGGGAATCATCAAGCAGCAGGTATTGGGGGCAGGTCTCTCCCGAAACCTGTATCCCCTCCTGTTTTGCTTTTGAAATGGCATCTGCCCCCTGCCGCGTCGAGGTGTGCACAATATAGGCCTGGCAGCCTGTTTTGGCTGACAATTCAATCACCTTCCCGATCGCCCTTATCTCCGCTTCGGGCGGGTGCGACAGGGCATGGAACCGCGCACCGGTCATACCGTCACGCAGGAACTCCTGCTGCAGGCTGGCAATCATCGCTCCATCCTCACAATGAACCATCACCACGCCTCCGCGCAGGCCCACCACCTGCATCATCTGGCAGAGTTCCTCCGGGTTGATGCCGATCGATTCGCGATAGGCGAGGTAGGCCTTGAAGGAACGAATCCCCTCCCTCTCCATACAGGTAACAACTTCGGATGCAACCTCCCTGTTCCATTCGCTGATCCCCACATGCAGGCCATATCCGGCAAGCGATGAGGCCGCTTCGACCCGCCTTGGATATAACGCCTCCGCCAGGGACTGGCCACGGCGGGGGGTGACGAAGTCCATGAAAAATGTGGTTCCACCTGACAGGGCGGCGATGCTGCCCGACCTGAAATCGTCGCACGAATTCCCCGCCGGCGTTGGCAATGCAAAGTGCACATGAGGATCGAACCCTCCCGGCAAAACAAACTTACCAACTGCATCAATGGTCGTGTGTCCGGGGTACAAAGCCGGATCCAACTGCCCCACAGCTGTAATCAGGCCGTTGTCAACAGCTACATCTGCCCGGCAGTTGGTTTCTGCCGCAACAATGGTTCCGTTCCGGATAAGGTAAGGGGTCATGGGAGTTATAAAAGTTTCCAGAGTCTTTCAGCCTGTTCGCGGGCCTCAAGCAGGATTTCTGATTCATCAACGGTAACCACGATGCCTTCGTCAACAATCAGCCTGCCCTGCGAGATGACATGGGTGATTTGCCTTGCTTCCAGCCCAAAGAGGAAATGCCCGTAAAAGTTATCCTGTTTAAAGGGAGTAGGCGTATCATAGTCAAAAACGACGAGGTTGTTGTCGCTGTCGCCCGTGAAGCGGTTCGACTGAAGGTAGCGATGTACATTCCTTAACCGTTGATATGCCGTTGTATAATTCATTGAATCAAAGTTATGGCCTGCAAAAAAGGCCGAACCGGCACTGCGGATCATGTCGCTGTGCATCCCGTCGGTACCCAGCATAATCCTGGTTCCCAGACCCTTTGAATTGAAAAAACCGACCCCGTTGTTCAGGTTGCTCTCCATATTCTGAACCACCCAGGCGGGCGATCCTTCAACCAGCCCCCGCTCGTGGTCGTCGAGGTGGAGACAATGGGCCAGGATGGTGGCGGGGAACTGCAAAACACCCGCATCTGCCAGCCTTCCTATAATACGGGTATTGAAATGCTTCTCGCAATGTTCTTCATCCGACTGATCTTCCGCCACGTGGATATGGATCCCCGAGCGGGTTTGTGCAGCCAGGTCAACCGCCCGTTTCAGGGTTTGGTCACCGACGGTGAAGGAGGCGTGCAACCCCACCAGTCCCTGCCGCTGCGCAAGGTATGCAGAGGATTCCGCGAGTCCCTTGGCGGCAATCTCCATCCCGTCGCGGTCGGAAATTTCAAAGCACAGCAGGTGACCGATGCCCACGGCATCGAATGCCTGTGCGATAATCTCCAGGCTTCCCTCCACCGCAAAGGGCGAGGCATGATGATCGATGACGAAGGTAACGCCCCGTTTGGCGCAGGCAATGGCGGTAACCAGCGCGCTGGCCCTGATCATGGCGGGGTCGAGGGCCTTGTCAAGGGCCCACCAGACATACCGGAGGATCTCCCGGAAATTGACGGGATTCTTCCCTGGCGCCGGCATCCCGCGTGCCAGGGCTGAGTAGGCATGGTGATGCCCGTTTGCAAAGGACCGGGTGATGAACCGCCCGGTGCAATCGATGGTTCTGTCAACCCGGTTTCCGGACTGTGCTGCCTGAAGGGGGTCCGGGAAAACGAGGGTGCCGGCTGCACCCGGTTCCACCAGCACGTCGGCCTGCCTGAATTCCAGCGTTTGCCAGTCGATGAATGTGCCATTCCTGAGTAGTATCATAGCTGTATTAATCGATCCAAATGTAGTGAGAAATTTAAAACTATTTTTACTCCAACATTACCGGGCGTAAGTACCTGGCGTTATTCAAGGGGCTGCATTTTGAGACCGAAAAATGGAACCGTTTATTCCAGCTTCCCCTCGATTCGGTCATTGACCATTATTCCTCCGGGATGAATAAGAAGCTTGCCTTCATGGGCGTACTAAAGCAAAATAAGCCGGTCATGATCCCTTTAACGGCCTCGACATTGAAACCTGCAGGATCATCCGCCAGATCCTGTTAATACTGAAAGACCAGGATAAAACCATCATCATCACATCGCATATCATCGAAACCCTGACAAACCTCTGCGATCTGATTCATTACCTGCAAATGGGAAAAATATTGTTTACCAAAAATAAAAGTGAGTTTGCAGAGTTCGAAAAAACGATCTTTGCATCGACCGAACATAAAAATGAGAATATCATCAACGAACTGACAAACAACATATTAAAGTAGAACGTTTTTTTTGGCAAGAATAACCACAATGACACAAAGAATGCACAATGACACAATGGGAAATTTTAATGATGCATCCCAAAAACTGTTGTGCTGTTGTTTATTTACTTTGTGCAAAGGTGGTACAAGATATATATCGCATCTGTAAAAAAAAACAGGATCAACTAATTATGAATAAACTAAATAAGAATAACCATGGAATTAACCGACCAGATTTTAACCGTAATTGAGAAAGCCGGTGCCCCGGTGACAGCCGGGCAGATTGTTGAGTTATCGGGAATCGACCGCAAGGAGGTTGACAAGGCGATGAAAAAGCTGAAAACCACCGGGAGGATCACCTCGCCGAAGAACTGTTACTGGGAAGCTGCCAAATAGCAGGGTCATGGCCGGGTTCCCGGTTCCCGTTTCATAGGCAGCCTGGTTCTTCTGATACCGTCGAACCGGAACAATGCATTGGCTACCGCGGCGGCGGTCGGCACAAGCCCGATTTCGCCGATGCCCTTGGCACCGTAAGGCCCTACGGGGTCGTGTACCTCCACTCCTATTACCTCGATATCAGGTGTTTCCATGGCTGAAAGCACCCCGCAGTCGGCAAGTTTTGCGCTCACCAGCCTGCTGCCGTCCATGGGCAGATCTTCGGTAAGGGCGTAGCCCAATCCCATATGGACGGCTCCCTGGATCTGCCCCTCGAAGAGCATCGGGTTCATGATCCTGCCGGCATCGTGCGCCGCATAAACTTTTTCAACCTCCCCTTTATCATCGAGAACGACCAGCTGGGCAGCATACCCGTAGGAGTAATGGGTGATGATCTTTTCCGCGCTGGTTCCGGGTTTGGTGGTCCAGTCACAATAATATTTTCCCGGGTAACTCCTCCCGGCCAGCAGCTTCAGAAGCTCCAGTTCTACCGGCTGAACAGGCTGCGCGCCCGGAGCTGTTCCAGTCTCTCCAGCACCTCCCTGTTTTACCCTGATTTCGTTGATATCCCCTGATAGCGCTGCAGCTGCGTCAATTATGGCATTGCCCAGCAGTGCGGTGGCCCTCGACGAGGTGGTCATACCGGTTGGCAACGCCGCCAGGGTATCCACAGAAACATCCATCAGCGAAGCGGCAATGCCCGTTTCCTGCTGCAGCGTCTGGATCGCCATGTTTTGCACTCCCTGTCCCATCTCGGTCCAGCCATGTTCTATGGCAACACGGCCATCGGGACCAATGCTGATCCTGACGTCACAAAAATCGGTCATCCCGTTGCCGACACCCGAATTCTTGATGCCACAGGCCAGCCCGGCAAATTTTGCAGCGTAAAAATGATCTTTCAGCGCCAGCAGGCAGGCTTTGATGCCCACTCCCGCCTCCAGTACCTGGCCGGTGGCGGTCATTTTGCCGTTTTCAAGGGCGTTTGCGAACCTGAACTTCCAGCGGTCAAAGCCGCCCTTTTCACACAGGTCATCGATGCTGCTTTCAAGGGCAAATGCAACCTGGTTGGCGCCAAACCCGCGCATGGCGCCCGAAGGGATGTTGTTGGTGTATACGGTCAGCGATTCAATGTCCACTGCGGGCAGATGGTATCCCCCGCTGGCGTGGCCTGCCACGCGTTCCATCACCTTGGTTCCTACCGATGCGTAGGCGCCCGTATCGCCGATGGCACGCAGGTGCAGTGCAGTAAGGATACCGTTTTCATCACAGCCCAATGCAATATCCATCCACACCGGGTGACGCTTGGGATGCATCCTGACCGACTCCTCCCTAGAAAGGGTTAATTTCACGGGGCTTTGCAGCAAGAATGCAAAAAGGGAGACATGCCCCTGCACCGTCATATCTTCCCGCCCGCCAAAGCCACCCCCGCAGGGTACGAGCGTTACGCGGACCTTTTCTTCGGCCAGCCCCAGCAACGAGGCCACCTGTTGCTGATCAACGTAAATTCCTTGTCCCTGGCTGTAAAGATGAATCCCATCGTCATCCGGCAATGCCAAGCCGGACTCTGGTTCCAGGAAGGCATGCTCAATCCGCTGGGTTTCATAAATGCCGGAGGAGATGAAGGCGGAACGGGCCAATAGCTCATCGACGGGATCTCCTCTTTTTACGACGCATTTTTCCAGCAGGTTGGGTCTGCCGGGGTGAACCTGCTCCGACCCTTGTTCCAGTGCCCGGTGCATGTCTGAAACAGGCTCCAACACCTCATATTCAATGCGGATCATCGCGGCTGCTTTACGCGCAGTTGCACCATCCACCGCCACCACTCCCGCGACAACATCGCCGATATAGCGGGTAATCTCGCCGGGGGCGATCATCAGCGGCCAGTCGCTGATGATCAGGCCGGTAAACCGGTCGCCGGGGACATCGGATGCCGTAAATATCCTCACAACTCCATCCATCTGCGAGGCCTCGGTGACATTCACGGAGATCACCCTGGCACGGGGATGGTCGCTGAAGCGCAGTGCCCCGTATAGCATGCCTTCAATTTTCATATCATTGACAAACAGCCGCTTCCCGATGGCTGTTTCAAAAGCCCCGTACTTCGTAAGGGAGTTCCCGATGCCGCCCTTAAATCCCTCCGTATCATCTGCACCGGCGATATCTTCACAAACGGTTTCATTCGCGGAGGGTGAAGCCTCTCTCAGGTTTTTCAAAGCTGTTTCGATGGCATCGATAATTTTAACATAGCCGGTACAACGGCAAAGGTTGAGATTGACGGCTTTTTTGATCTGTTCCCGCGTCGGAAACGGATTTTCAGCAAACAGCACCTTCGTGCGCATGATGAAGCCGGGGGTACAGAACCCGCATTGCACGGCTCCCCTGTCAACATAGGCCTTTGCAATCACATCACGAACTTCGGCGGGAATTCCCTCCATGGTGACAACATGCGCTCCCTCCAGGAATTTCATCTTCCGGGTACACGACAACCGTGCCTTTCCGTCGATTTCCACCATGCAGGCACCACAGGCTGCCTCTCCCGAGCATCCATCCTTGGCCGAGGTAATTCCTTCGGTCTCACGCAGGTATTGCAGCAATGTAAGGTTTTCATCACCCCGGTATCCGATGCTCCTGTTGTTCAGCGTAAATACAATCATGAGCGGCTGATTTTTTGTTTGTTCAGAAAGTCGTCTACAGCGCGGCGATCTGTTCCGACCGGCTCCGGTATGGAAATAGATGACTGTACCGCCTCCAGGTCTTTCAGCCCGCTGCCGGTCAGCAACACCACGTTGGAGGATCCTGCCGGGATCAGGCCCAGCCTGCGGTATTTTTCCATACCGGCATATGCCGCGGCGGCGGCGGGCTCGCAGAAAATTCCTGCCGACCGGGCCACCTGCAGCGAGGCGGCTAATATCTCCCCATCCGAAACCGCAATGGTCTCCCCGTCATATTTGCTGATATAGCCTGCTGTCATATGAAAACAACGCGGAACATCCACCGATATCGAATCGGCGACGGTTTTCGATGCAACCGGCACAAAGGGCCGGCCAAGGTTGTCAATCAGGTTGCTGCTTCCTTCCGACTGAACGGCAACCGCGACCGGCATCCTGTCGATGATCCCCAGCATTAAAAGGTCTTCAAATCCCTTGCAGACAGCCGAGTAGATGACCCCGTCGCCAACCGGGATGAAGATCCGGTCGGGAACCTGATAACCAAGCTGTTGATAAAGTTCAAACGCTACTGTTTTCTTTCCTTCGATGGTCAGTGGGTTATAAGCAGTGTTGCGGTTGTACCATCCATGTCTCGCCGTAATCTCCACGCTCGTGTCAAAGGCATCGTCGTAGGTTCCTTTGACCGGAACCAGTATGGCTCCATACATCAGGATCTGGGTGAGTTTTGCAAGGGGAGCTGCGGCAGGCACCACGATGACCGACTCCTGTCCCTGCGATGCGCATATCCCGGCCAGGGAGGAACCAGCATTGCCTGTAGAGGCGGTGATGAGCGTATGGATGTTGTTTTCGCGGGCCCAGGCGGATACAAGCGCCGATGCCCGGTCCTTGAAGGAAAAGGTGGGATTCTGCGAATCATCCTTTAAAAACAGTTTGAAACCTGCCTTACTATTTTCAACCTGCAAATTTCCTGATACGACAGGAGCCTCAGGGGCCCGGCCATCCAACCGGTACAGGGGCGTATTCCCGACCTCCAGCCTGGGCCACGAATCCATCGCATGCAAAGGCAATAGCGGGAGGAACCGTTCACCCTGAAGCCTGTCGAAAAGGCCTGAAACGGGATGCATGTCCCGCATCTTTTGATATGGGTAAAGGGTTTTTAAAACTCCCCGTGGCGGGAATCCGGGCTGGTTGGCGGCTCCGCATACCGGGCACAGGTAGATGACCTGGTCGCCCGCGTACTCAGCGTGGCAATCGACACACGCGAAGTGATACTTATCGGTCATTTTTCAGTTGTTTTCCTCTCACTTGTAACAGTCATCCTAAGTTAACAGCCCTGTACGGGCATTGAAATCATTGATCAGTTCATCCCACCGTGCCGGCTGGCTGAATATCTCGGCCCAGATATGACGGTCGTCCCATAACTGGCGGAGATCCTCAACCTCCTTGCCCTGCTGTTCAATCCAGGTAAAATATTTCAGGTTATGGATGGCTTTCCGGTCGACATAACCAAGCTCCTTCATAAAGGCCGGGGCAGTCCCGAACATACATTTTTCATGATCACGGGCAGCCTGCAACGGGGAATAATTTCCGCGCGCAGCCGTAAGTTCCTCCAGTCTCGATCCGTACATCTGCGCCGAATCGGTGGCAATGGTCACGATGACATCCTCATTCGTGTAATCAAAGTATTTGGCCGTCTTGATGGCCGAGAGGACATTCCCGATACCGGAGATGCCGATCATGCCGAGTTTTGAGATCAACTCCCTGTCAACACCGCTGGTTGCCAGGTATTGATGACCCTCCTTCTCGTTGAACAGGCGCAAAAGGCGCATGCAGTCTTCATCGTCGATGGCGGTAACCACATCGGTATTCCTGACATTATGGATCCAGGGCACATGTTTGTCGCCGATGCCCTCGATGCGATGGGCCCCAAAGCCATTCTGCAGCAGCGTCGGGCATTGCAGGGCCTCTGATGCCACCACCTTGAGACGGGGGAATTTCGTTTTCAGGTAGTCGCCGGCGGCAATGGTTCCGGCCGAACCGGTGGCGGAAACATAGGCTGAAAGAGTTGCATCCTCTCCCCCCGCAATCCTGAAGGCCTCTTCAATAGCATGGCCTGTAACCTCATAGTGCCAGCATGAATTTCCAAACTCCTCAAACTGGTTAAAGATGATACAATCCTTGCGTGTGCGGCGGATTTCCCAGCATTTGTCGTAAATTTCCTTGACATTCGACTCGCATCCGGGTGTGGCGATCACCTCCGCGCCGATCTCCTTCAGCCACTCGAACCTTTCGCGGCTCATCTCCTCCGGCAAAATGGCCACGGCCGTGACATCCATGAGGAACGAATCGAAGGCGCCACCGCGGCAATAGTTCCCTGTAGAGGGCCATACGGCTTTATGATATGTGGGGTCGAAACCTCCCGTGATGATGCGCGGGGCAAGGCAGCCGTAAGCGGCACCTACCTTGTGCGCCCCCGTGGGGAACCATTTCCCGAGCAGCACCAGGATCCGGGCGTCAACCCCGGTCAGTGATTTCGGCAGTTCGATAAAATTAGGTCCGCCAAAAAGACCGCCGGTGGATGTTTGCTCATTTTTCCAGGTAAGGCGGAATAAATTAAGGGGATGGAGTTCCCATAATCCGATGTTTTTCAGCTTATCCAGGATTTTTCCCGGGATCAGCTCCGGGTTCTGCATCTGGGCGAAAGTTGGCAGGATTATTCCCCGCGAACGGTAATGGGTGATCGCTTTCTCTAAAACGGCGGGGTCGGTGATGTGGTTGATAATGGGGATCATATGTAAGTTTTATGGTTTTCCTTGGAATCTGAGAAATAGCTGGGGGGATTATCCTTTATAACCTGCCAGCTTCATTTGCATGGCGCCCTTCAGGACAATGCTCATCCAGGCTGCAAAGGAAAAGCGTGCCTCCCGCACGCAGGGGGCCAGCAACTTCACCTCCAGGATGGTAAAATCATCGGGCCGGATGACAGCCCTGACCTGGTTTGTTTCGTAAATATAGTTCCCCCCGGTTAGGGTCAGGGTACGGACGTTTTCTTTTTCCTTATAGATCAGCACATCCCTGTCGGCCTGACTGCTCAGGAGAAACCCTGTTTGCTCCTCATTCAGCGATTTCACCGAAAGGCAGAGTCCGGGTTTATCGAGGAAGGGCCTGCCGGCCGAGGGACAAAAGGTGGTACAGTTTCCGCATTCATTGCAGAGGTCACGGATATTCATTACCTGGTATGGCTGGTCAACATGGAATTCAATGTCCTCAACGATGCTTACGGTGCCCTTTTCATCCGCCACTGCCTTTTGAAGGGAATAGCATACCGGTTCGACGGAGTAGCTGAAATTGGCCAGGTTAGGGCAAACCGAAACACAAACGTTGCATATTTCATCGCACTGCAGGCACCTCGAAGCCTCCTGCCGCGCCCCGGCGGCACCCAGCGGGGCAACCACCACATCGAAATTACGACTTTCGCCGGGTGTGATCTCCCCGGGATGGCACCCATATTCCCGAATCGATTTGCGGTGCAGCAACCCGGGAATATCTTTAACCCGTCCCGGCATACCCTCACGGGTTGCCTGGGGTGGCCTTTGTTGCAGAATCCCTGCGATCATCTCCAGGGCGGCTTTCCGCCCGTCGGCGATGGCATTGATGGCGGTTGACGCTCCCCTGAGGGCATCGCCACCGATATATAACCCGTCCACACGGGTCTTGTAATGCCCGGGTTCAGTCTTTAGATTCTCAGGGGTGACAAAATCGATGGCCAGTTTCTGCCCAATGGCAGGGATGACCGTATCGCAAGGGATTTCGAATTCAGAACCGGGAATGGCAACGGCTCCCCGACGGCCGGACTTATCGTTCATGGCAAGAACATTGTGCAGGCAGACAATTGCCGTGACTTTTCCGTTTTCTCCTTTAACCCTGACCGGGGTCGTAAGCTCCATGACCGTGATGCCTTCACGCAGCACCGCCTCGATTTCTCCGCGGTCGGCGGGCATCTCGCGTAACGTGCGCCGGTAAACGATGGTGACACTGCCCAGCTCGCCGACCAGCCTGAAGGCTGTTCGTGCGGCATCCATGGCGGTGTTCCCGCCACCGATGATAACAACATGGTTGCCGGGTTTATGGCGATGGTCCTTTTTCACCTGGAACAGGAATTCGAGGGGATCGATGACCCCTGCTAATCCGGATCCTTCAATATCAATTTTCACCGATTCCTGTGCGCCGGCAGCAAGGAATACCGATGTGTAATTTTTCAGGATCTCCCCGAATTTTTCCTTGTCAATTTGATTACGGTCATGCAGTTGAATGCCCGAATCAAGAATCCTGCCGATGTCGGTTTTGGTAGCCTCCGCGGTTAGCCTGAAAGAGGGAATGGCGGCAGAGATCATTCCCCCGGCAAGGTTTTTCTGTTCGAATATATCCACCTCAAAGCCTCCCTGGTGTAGAAACCATGCACAGGACAACCCGGCAGGGCCGGCGCCGATCACCGCCATTTTACCGGCCTGTTTTCCGGCAGGGAGGGGCTGACCGGGTACGGCAGATTCGGCCACGAACCTTTTGACCTCCCTGATTGCCACTGCCTCATCGTAGTTGATGCGGGTACATTTCAGCTGGCAGAGATGGTCGCAAACCATGCCGGTCACCGAAGGGAAGGGATTGGTGCGTAAAATGGTTTCAAGTGCGGCCGGGATATCACCCTGTGCCGTATGATACAGGTACTCCGGGATCTCCTGGCTGGCAGGGCAGGTGTCGGTACAGGGGGCATGAATACAATCAAACCAGCCCAGGGGCAGGGTGGTTTTTATATCAGGGTCGAGGAGAAGCTGTTTTTGATAACGGGGATTGCCGGAAACCTGGTCGGCATACCGGTTCAGGTTTGCCAATGTCGCCATTGACAGGGAATTTCCCGGCATGTCCGAAAATCCCGCAACATGCCTGATAAAGCTTTCGGTGTTGCCGGCCTGTGCGGCCGAAAAGCCCTTCCGCAGGTTATCGATATACTGATGCAACCGGCCATAACCGCCAGGTTTCAGCAGGTCGCTGCAAACGGTTACCGGTTTCAGGCCGCAGGCAATCACGTCGGCAATATTGAAACAATCGGCTCCTCCCGAAAAGGAGATGTCGAGTGTGCCCGCCCTGTCGTTCTGGAGTTTGCGGGCGAGGTTGATGCTGATCGGGTGCAGGGCGCGGCCGCTCATGTACATCATGCTTTCCGACGGACCGAAAACAGTTTTGTGGTTGACGCTCTCGAGGGTATTGGTAAGTTTCACCCCAAACTGAAGCCCCTCGCCTGCCGCGGTGGCGGTGAGACTATCCAGGATATGCAGGGCATCGGGATAGGTAAGGTCATGTTCAAAGGCAAGGTCGGGAACTTCCGTGATAAAGCCCAATTTCCTGTTCAGCAGTTCCCGCAACTCTTTGCTGCCAAGCAGGGTCGGGTTCAGCTTCACGGTTGTGTGCAGCTTTTCTTCCCTGATAAGGTAGCTGGCTATCTTTTCGATCTCCTCCGGCGGACAGCCGTGCATGGTGCTGAGGGTGACGTGATCCGATATCAATGCGGGGATATGGACCGAATCTATCGCAGGGTAAACCTCCCGGATCGCGTTTTTCGCATGGATCAGCTCTCCGGAGCAGTCGCGCATCCTGCTCAGGAACCACCGGACTTTTTCACTTTTTATGCCTTCCAGGTTATACCCCACACTCATATTGAAGAGGGTTCCCGGCTCACCTTTGAATCCCAACTCTTTATGCAAAATATGGAGGATGATCCAGCCATTCAGGTATTCGCTGAATGACTCCCTGATGGTGAGTTCCTGCGACCATTCGCAGTTATATCCCTCATCCTGCATGTCGATACAGGGTTTGGAAACGTCGAGTTCGTCAAGAACCTGGATGGTCTTCAGTTCTATATACCGCGCCCCGCAAAGCCAGGCAGCCACAATGTTGAGGGCCATCTGTGAATGGGGACCTGCAGCAACCCCGATGGGAGCAGCCAGCAATCGCCCGTAACGTGCCGACCTGAAAGGATCCTGAAGATCAGGATGAAAGAAGAGACTTCCCGGGATTCCCATAAACCGGTCATGCCTGATTTCGTCAAGGGTGAATCGTAAAAGAGCGGGTAATGGAACAGGGAACAGTTTACCTGACACAGGCTATCGGATTTTAGTGAATTGAGCGTGTCAAAATTATAGATAAACCCTGAGAGTTGACGGGATTTGGGTGAAAAAAGGGCCGATTCACCCGGGAAATGTATTTTGCGTTGTTTTCCCTGTTAATTTTGTCAACTTGCGCAACCCCGTCAGAGTATCCTTGAAGATAAACAGGAACCCAATATGGAAATGACAGAATCGATGATGAATGAGGCTTTCGATGCAGCATTTCATTCAGTCAGGAATAATATTGGCGGCCCCTTCGGCGCCGTAGTCATGCTGGATGGCAAAATCATCGGCAAAGGAGGCAACAGGGTAAGTTCACAAAACGACCCTACCGCCCATGCCGAAATCGTTGCCATCCGCGATGCATGCACGAAAATAAACAGCTTCGACCTTTCCGGCGCCGTGATCTATTCAACCTGCGAACCCTGTCCGATGTGCCTTTCAGCCATATACTGGGCCAATATCCGGTCGGTGTTTTATGTATCAACCCGCTACCAGGCTGAAGCCATCGGGTTTAAGGATAACCATATTTATGAAGAGCTGAACCTCCCGCCTGCTGAACGCAGGATCGACTTTATCCAGGTAAGCCATCCCAAAGGAGCCGAGCTCTTCAGCGAATGGACCGAAAAAAACGACAGGATTCCCTACTGAGGACAATATTGCTGGCGAAATGGTTCCGCCTCCTTTACCCCCATGCTGACGGCCCTCTGCAGGTCATCACAGTAATTTCCCGCCAATCCTGCCTGTATCCCCGACAAACCCCGGTAATAAAAGGCCATCCCGGCAGCCGGGTCCCTGTCGATACAGGCTGAAAAGGATTTCATCGCATCCAGGAACCTGCCGGCAAAATAATTTGAAAGCCCCAGCGAATAATAACATTTCAGGCAGGAGGCATCGAGGCTGATCGCCTCCTGGAAATCGGAAATGGCCTGTGGATAATTCTTCAGTTCCTTGTTCAGGATCCCCCTGTTAAAATAGGCCTCCTCATTCCTGGTTACTCCCAGAACCCAGTTAAGGTCGGAAAGGGCACCCCGGTAATCTTTGATCATGGCCTTTGCAATGGCGCGGTTGATATAGACCTTTACATACCGGGGAGAATACCTGATAGCCGTATCGAAATCGGCAATCGCCTGCTGGTAATTGCCGTTCTTCCCTTCAATGCTGCCCCGCTGGAACCAGGCATTCGGGTTGAACTTATTGACACGGATGGACTGGTTGCTTAGCTCCAGCGCCTCTTCCGGTTTGCCGTCCTTCTCCTTGAATACCGCCAGGTTATTGATGGCAGGATAAAAATAGGGATATTTTTCCATCACATCCGTCCAGAAGGAGTAGCTGTCCTTCCATACACTGCACCGCTGGTTTGCCGTTACGGAAAGGAGGCCGGCATAAAGTATAAAAATGCCGAAAACCAGCGTTTTTGAAAGGTTGAACCGCTTCATCAGCAGCCCCATCCCCCAGGCAAATAGAAAAAACAAGCCAAAGGAGGAAAGGTAGGTGTACCGGTCGGCCATGACGGCGCTTCCTACAGGGAAAAGCTGGATGACAAACATGATGTTGATGATGAAAAAACAGCACCCGAACAGGATGGCTCTCCCTGAACGGGCAAACCAGTAATAAACCAGGAGAAAACCTGTGACCAATACCGGTATAAAACACAAAAAATAGTACCAGGGGATATGACCCGCCGCGTAATCGGGATAGGGGTAATAGCCGCACAACTTATAGGGGATTGCCAGCTTTATAAGGTACTGCGTAAATCCAAAGGAGGAAAAAACAAGCCGTTCAAGAAAGTTGCATTGAACAATGTCGGTCGCACCCTGCGCATGCTGGACCACCACCGCGATGATCCCGAAAAACAACGACAACAAAAGGAACGGTACCTTCTCAAGGATCACCTTTTTGTCCCGTAAATCTCTTTTCAACAGGTAATCAAGGGCGATCAGGGCAAGAGGAAGCGTAACGGCCATCCCCTTCGATAGCAGCGAGAGGACAAAAAACAGCAGGGCCGGCAGATAGCCGGAAATCTTTTTTTTATCCACATACCTGAGATAGGAAATCAGCGACAGGAGGTAGAAACAGGTGTACAGGAGGTCCTTCCTGCCCGAAACCCAGGCCACCGACTCAACATGAAGGGGATGGATCCCGAAGAGCAGCGCCGTGACGGCACTTAAGACCAGCCGGTGATCACTGCCAATCCGGGTGAATAAGAGCAGGGAAAGTTGAAAAACCAGGAGGGTGTTGAGCAGGTGAAGCAGGATATTGGTAAGGTGGTAGGGAGCCGGATTAAGTGCCGAAAACGAATAATTTACAACATACGACAACAGCGTCACAGGGTGGTAGTTCCCCAGATGGTTGGCATCGCCTGACAATATCGTGCGGATGTTAAGGGCGCTGAAACCGGTGATAAATTGATTTTCAACCACATATTGGGTATCATCAAAGGTGATGAAGAGGTTTTGGATGGCGGGGAGGAAGACGATCAGGGTGATGGCCAGTACCCCGGCGAGGTAATATCTGGCACTCCCCTGTGTCGCACCTGCCAATGGTTTCACCGCATTTAATTTCTTTTTCACCTCTTTTTTCTGGTTGTTCATCGGGCTATATTTGATTTGAGCGGGCAGCTTCATTATTTCACGAAAATACAAAGATCTGGCAACTTCAATTGATTTTTTCGCGTTTAACATGAACCATACCAGTAGATTTTGGCTGATAAAGAACATGTTTCACTTTCGGGCAACATTCCGTATATTTGCAGTATGGTTGAAAAGCAGAAACACAGAACTGTCATATTTTACAAAGACTACTTTGAAAAGTTCTTTGTAAGACAAAGAGCCAAAGTGCAGCATAAGATTATCTGGACTTTTGATTTGATTGAAGAGTTCCAAAGGGTTCCTGAAATATATTCAAGAAAATTGAAGATACAGATGGTCTTTATGAAATCCGGGTTCAGTCAGGAAGTGATATATTTTGAATTTTTTGTTTTTTGACCAGGGCCAATTAGTAGTTCTTGCGAATGGCTATCAAAAAAATCTCAAAAAACTTCTAAACAGGAAATAGAAAAAGCACATAAAATAAAGAAAGAATATGAAAACGAAAAAACATAATATCCAGACACTTAGCACATTCAAGGACAACCATTATGGCAAACCCGGAACAAAAAAACGGGATGAACTTGAATTGGGTTATGAGAATTTTAAAATTGGTGCAATTATTCAGGAAGCCAGACTTGAAAAAGGTTTAACACAGGAAGAACTTGCAATCAAGGTAGGAACTACAAAGTCCTATATCTCGAAAATCGAAAATAATGTCAAAGAGGCACGGATTTCTACCTTGCAAAAAATTGTAGAACTGGGTTTCGGCGGACAACTTCACCTGTATATCAAACTATAAAGAGTTATTATAGGAGTAAAACATTACCAGAACAAACTGCTAAATCATAACAAAATTATTGAATGGTACTGTTTGAATTGTTGCCTTTTACGTCATAAAATAAAAATATATCTTTGCACCTTACTGAGCCATCATGAAAAAAACCATCCTGTTTTTCGCTTTATTTTTTGTCTGGTCTGTGTCGGTTGTGGCACAGGAACCATCCACGGAGCCTGCAATATCCCGCGAGGAGGGCACAAAACTCATTGTTGACAACATATCCCCGAAACTCAATCTTAACAAGGTTCAGAAGGATTCGCTTATGATCATTTTCAGGCAGTTTATGGAGAATGTTCAGACTTACCACGCACAGAGCAATCCCAAGGTCTTTGCCTTTATGATCCAGAACCGCGATGGAAATGTTAAAAAACTGCTCCGCGACTCCTTAAAATTCGACAAGTACCTTCTCGTACTGGAGGATATCAAAAACCAGCCGATACCCATTCATGATTCAAGGCAGCAAAACAACCAGGGAAGCCCTCACAGGACCAGGGGCAGCAACGGGATGGGTTCCGGCATGGGCCGGACCTATTAATGACGGATCAGCAGGTTATTCCTGTAAATAATGGAGTTGTCCTTCTTTACCATGATAATGTAGTTGCCGTCGGGGAGTGTTGACGAATTCAAATCAACGGTCTCATTGCCTTTCACCTCAGCAACAGGCTGATTCAGCATCCGGTTCCCAACGAAATCAACGATCTCAAGTTCAATCCCGGTTTCAGACCATTCCCCGAACTGAACATGAAGCAGGTTACTGCCTGGGTTCGGGAATACCTTGATCGATCCGAAGGTGGTACCGACCGGCGTCGGGTTCGGCCCGTTGATGGTGAAATTGTTGTCGCTGAAGTCGGACAGGGGAGCTGACCCGGTATTGGAAACAGCCAGGACCCTGACCTTATAGTCATTTCCTGATGGTAATGTTGCCGGAATAGCCCAGTAACAGGAGCCGGTGCTGGGGGTCGAGGCGTTGATAAGGGAATAATAGGCGCCTCCTTTCCAGAGTTCAATCCGTACATTCCAGGTGATATTATCCAGCCAGGTGATTATCCGGGTGGTTCCTTTCAGCCATGTTTCCCCCCCGTTGGGTGACGTGACGATGATGAAACTTCCCTGCAGGATGGAAAAGTTATTGTCGCTGAAGTCGTAACTGGCCGAGGAGCTCAGGCCAATGACCTTGATCTTGTAGTCGTTCCCCGTTCCCACGGTTGCCGGGATCACCCAGTTGAAGGGGCCAGCCGTTGAATTGCAGATGACCGAGTTGAGCGCCCCGCCCTTCCACAGTTCAATCCTGACATATTCAGCAGTGGCATCAATCCAGGTGATGGGATAAGTGCCCCCAACATACCACATTTCTCCGCCATTGGGAGAGATGACCGTAAGGGGGGTGGTGCCGATTGAGAAGTTCGCGTCGCTGAAATCAAATACCGTGCTGGTCGTGCCGGCCACCGTATTGACACTCATGATCTTGATCTTGTAATCGTTCCCGGAAACGGTAGCGGCCGGTATGGCCCAGGTAAAAGATCCGTTTGAAGGGGTTGATGGAGTGATCAGCAGGTTAAACACGCCACCCTTCCATAGTTCAATGCGAACATTATCGCAGATATTGCCTGTCCAGGTGATCAGGTGAGTCGATGCTTTCTGCCAAACCTCGCCGCCATTGGGCGAAACCACGGTGAGGGTGCCTCCGTTGATGGAAAAGTTGCCGTCGCTGAAATCATACCCTGTCGCTGAACTGGCAAGCAGGGATATCTTGACCTTATAGGTACTGGCAGGTATCAGGCTGACCGGCGGGATCCAGGTATAGGAGGTCATGGAGGCAGGTACCTGGCTGCAGATGGTCATGCAAAAGGCATTGTCCTTGTATAATTCGATTTTCAATGCACCTGCGGTATTGCTTGATATCCACGTGATGGCATAGGGGCATCCGATGGTCCAGTTTTCGCCGCCGTTGGGGGATACCACGGTTACCAGGCTGGAACTGAAGGCCGGAATCGAAAGAAGGGCAATCAACAGAGAAAGTATTAACTTTTTCATTTTGCAGATGGTTTTTTGCAAAGATACTGCGCGAACAGGGCGTTGTCAAGGCAATGGCAATATTTCTGCTACGAAAATCATGTCTTTTTCGGGGGAGGCAGGGGGTGGGATTTTGGGCAATGGGAGAAGGATGACAGGAGAATGTTGCGAGGTTGTTCGTGTTGTTAGCGTTCTTTTACCACAATAGTCACAGTAGGGCACAAATGTTTTCCCTGGGGGATTATTCCCTATTGTGTTCTATTGTGGTGAAAAATAATCAATTAACCCTCTCCCCCAGCTAAAATACTTCTACTTTACCGCACCCCACCACCGGATATCCCACAAAATGAACTGATGAAATTCGCATCACCCGGGCCAAATATTTATTAACTTTGATAAAAATATTTTCGTTATGGCTATCACATCTGCGCTGTTGCTGGCGGTCATCCTACTGGCTGCCATTTTTGTTATTATCTTTCTCTACAGTTCAATCCTGATTGTAGGGGGTAAGGAGATCAACGTGCTGGAACGCCGCTGGTTCGGCAAGGAGATGCCGAAGGACCGTGTCTTTGCCATGAGCAACGAGATCGGTGTCCAGGCCCGTACCAAGGGGCCGGGGCTGTACCTGCTGATCCCCTTTATCTACAAGACCCGGAAACAGGAATTCACGGTCATCGGCAAGGATGAGATCGGTGTGGTGATCTCGGTCGACGGGAATCCCGTGCCATCGGGCAAGATCTTCGCCAGGACGGTCGACTGCAACCTGTTCCAGGATGGCGAATTGTTCCTTAAAAACGGCGGGGAAAAGGGCACCCAGATCCAGTTCCTGCCGCCGGGGATCTACCGTATTCACCCCTTTCTTTTTAATGTCAGGATCGAGCCTGTAACCATCATCGGCGAGAACCAGATCGGGATCGTGGAATCGATCGACGGGGCGCCGATTCCCCCGGGCCGCATCTTCGGGAAGGTTGTTGCCTGCGATCTTTACCAGGACGGCGAGGCATTTCTGAAAAACGGAGGGGAAAAGGGGCCGCAGATCAGGACCCTGCCTCCGGGCAACTACCGTATCAACCCTCTGCTGTTCAAGGTAAAAACAGTAAATGTTACGGTGATCGACAAGGGCCAGATCGGGATCGTCACCTCCCAGGATGGCAAACAGATCAGCGGAGGGCGCCTGCTGGCGAGAACCGTTGAAGGACATAATAATTACGAGGACGGGGAAGCCTTTTTAAACAACAACGGCGAAAAAGGGCCCCAGGTTTCCATCCTGCTGCCCGGAAAATACCGTGTCAATACCGACCTTTTCAGGGTTGAGATCAAGGAGACCATCATCATCCCCGACCAGAAGGTGGGGATCGTGGTTGCCAGGGACGGCCAGCCCCTTCCCGAAACCGAATTTGTAGCCAAGCCCATCCCCGGCCACAATAATTTCCAGGATGTCACCAGATTCCTCGAAAACGGCGGCCAGCGCGGCCCGCAGTTCGACGTGCTGAAACCCGGAACCTATTACATCAATTCGCTGATGTTCAGCGTCGAACTCGACAATGTGGCCGTGGTTGAGCGCGGCCAGGTGGCCGTAGTGGTGTCGAATGTCGGCATGGAGCCGCCCCATATCCACGAGATCGCCAAAAAGGTGGCTGAGGCGGAAATCACCGATATAACGCCCGAGGTGACCACCGACGAGTCAAAAAACGCTGAAACGCGCATCGACGTGGGTATTGAACGATATGTCGTACCAAAAGGATACCGAGGTATCCAGCAGGAGGTGGCCGGACCCGGCATCTATTACCTCAACCGCCGCGCCTACATCGCTTATATTGTGGATACCACCAACATCACCATCGACTGGGATGAGGCCCAGGAAACTCGGTTTGACCCGTTGAAGGTCGTTTCGCACGACGGTTTTGAGATCAGCGTATCGGTGAAGGTCGTCATCCGGGTCCGTCCCGACCAGGCGCCTTACATGGTTGCCAAGATCGGTTCGATCCAGAACCTGATCGAGCATGTGATCCACCCCATGATCGATTCGAGTTTCCGGAACCAGGCATCGGCGACCTCGGCCATGAACTTTATGCAAAACCGCCACGAAGAGCAGCAGAAGGCCGAAGACCGCGCACGCAGGGAGCTTGAGAAGTACCACGTTGAGCTGGTTTCGGTGCTGATCTGCCAGATCCAGCTTCCCGAGAACCTGATGAAAACCCAGACGGAACGCATCATCGCGCAGCAGGAGCAGGCGATGTACGTGGAGCAGCAGAAGGCGCAGCAAACCCGTATCGCCATGGCCAAAACCACGGCCGAAGCCGACAAGCAGGTTGACCTGGTGCAGTCGGAAATCGAGGTAAAGATTGCGGAGAACCGCAAGCAGAAAGCCATCAAGGAGGCCGAAGGCAAGGGTGAATCGACAAGGCTTGAAAAGGCGGGCGAGGCATCGGGTATTGAGTCGATCGGCAAGGCCAAGGGGGTGGCTATCCTCGCGGAGGGCACCGCCACGGCGGAGGCTTACGAGAAACAACGCCAGGCGATCGGCCAGGAGGGGGTTATTGCCGTGCAGGTTGCCGAGAAGCTGGCCACCGGCAATGTCAAGGTGGTTCCCGACACCCTGGTTACCAGCGGCGACGGGGGAAGCGGCGGACTAGGCCAGCTCCTGGGCGCCTTCCTGACAAAAAAGATCGTGGAGCCGGCCGAGAAGAAAAACCAGACATCCGTTTAACGAAATGGCAGGCTACCAAAAGAAGAGACAATTCCTGAACACGCCGAAATTCCCGGGTGGCAGCGAGGCTTTCAAGGCATTTATCGCCGAAAACGTTCAATACCCCCAGGCTGCGCTGGCAGCTGGCGTTGAAGGTTCCGTCGTTGTCGAATACGACATCCTTGACACCGGGGAGGTGAAAAACCCGCATATCCTCAAGGGTTTGGGCCATGGCTGCGACGAGGAGGCCCTCCGGGTGATCGGGCTGCTGCAGTTCGAGCGGGTTAAAAACAGGGGGCTGAGGGTGAAGATGACCACCAAAACCAGTATCAACTTCAAACTGCCCGGTGGAATCAGGTTCACCTATACGGAAACTGCCGCGAAGGCACCGGAGGCGCCGGAGGAGCAGAAGCAGGTGATCTATGAGTATACGGTAAATCTTTAGCCCGTGGATTTGTAAACCAACGGGCTGGCAAAAGGGCAACCCGGGTTTGAAAAATGTGTAATTTTGCGGTTCTAAAAACAAACCCATAAAGATGAAGGTGATCCGGATCATTCCTGTTTTTTTCCTGTTGCTGTTTCTGAGTGTTGCACTTCCCTCCCATGCCCAGAAAAGGGAGCCGCAGAAAAATGTCAAGGCCAAGATGAAAAACGGCAAGGAGGACCCGTGGGCCGATTACCAGGAGGAGAAGGATTCGATAAGCCGGTGGGCTTTCGGGATCAATTTCGGCGGGTATTTCCCCAATAAATACTCGGCAAACTATTATAACGGCACTCCCGGGAATGTCAATACGCTGGATTACATCATGACCAACATCTGGTGGTACCGTGAGATCAAGCTGGCCCTGAATGCCGCCGACACGGTGGTCGTGCTGGGTTATCCCACCAACATGCATTACCAGGTTGCCATAACGGCAGGTATCTTCCTCAGGTACAATATAAGCAGGAAAAGCGGGATATTTCTGCAGGCCGACTACGTCCTGCTGAAGGCCGAGGATGTGGTTACCATGCAGGTCGACCCGAAAAACTATCTTGTCCTCCCCGATATCCGCCAGATCCCGATCGCCGGCCGCGAGGAACGGGCTATTCTTGACCTGGGCTACCAACGGTCATTCCCGTTGAAGTCAAAGATCTACTTTTTTGTAAACGGGGGGGTGCTCATGTGCTATACCCATGTCAAAAAAACAGTGCTCTCCGTGAATGGCAAAGAATACAACCTGATCAATATCTATGGATCCCAGGGATACCAGCAGGGGGTCAATAACCAGGAGCTCAGCACCACCCAGTATGGCATCGGCTTCGGCGGCATCCTGGGCGGAGGAGTGGGCATGCCGGTATCCGACAAATTTGGCCTTGAACCGGGGGTGAGCGTACAGTACTACCCTGTGAACCTTTCGGGATACCCTGCCTTCAAACCCTGCTTCAGCATCTATTTAAGGATCCTGCTGGGATTCAGCCACGGGAAGGTGGCATAAACACCGGTACCAACTATCAGTTTATGTGATTAGCGGATGTCGCCGAGATAAACCTTCCAGATCCTGAGGGTATCCTTCCCGAATATTTTGCTGTGTTTGCATACATAGATATCCACCTCCCTTTCATCACATTTTCCGGGAATTTCCCTGCCTTCAATCTGTTTGCCATGCAGGCAAAAGGCCAGTTTTCCCGAACACAGGGTGTCGCTTTCCTGGTGTAGCGCCTGTTTCACCCTTACTGAATCGAAGGTCAGCGGGGCGATTCCAGCCCTGTTTTTATTTATAATCCCAAGAAAAGTTTCCAGATCGCAGCCTTTCCGGCCCCGGAGGAGGGAAAGGGGAAGCTCTATATGTGCATCAGGGATAAACAAACCCCCGATCAGCTCACAGGTTTTGCTTTTAAAGGCCTGATCCGCCGTGGTATCCGAGATTATCTTAAAATAATCGGAAAGGTCTGAGAGTTTATACTTTGCCGTGTTTTCGAATGCCTTGAGAGAGGCCTGTGATAAACTGTCGGAAGAAAAAACGGAGGCTATGCTGTCGTGAGCCTTGTGTTCACGGGCCATCTCCAGCGCCGCTTCATCCGATTTCGCTTCATTGCAGCTCTTCCCGCAGGTGACCAGGTAGACCAGGATGATGGCCGATAACTGAAAGATCCGTTTCATTTAGTGGCTTTTTTAACCCTGAATTTGAGTACCGAGATTTTTTCCTCCCTGAGCCGGGTTTCGAGGATCTCTATATTTTTCAGGCTGCCGGTCGGGATCGTGAGCTTATCGATAAATTCCCGTTTGTTCAGCAACTCCATGCCGGTGGCCTCCCTGTCGTGATAAACCTGGTAAATCAGGGCATCTTCACAGATAATAATCTCCAGCCGGCTCCTGCGCTTTTCCCAGTCGGCAACCTTCATCTCCGAAAAGAGGTGGATCATCAGGGCATAATCATTGGGGTGGAGGCTGATGACCTCGTGATGACCCAGCTTGGTTAACACACGGGTGATGGTGTCGGTTTTGTAATAGGGTGAAGAAACCACCATGCGGATCCTGCTTTTATCCGTTTTCAGCTGAAAGCAACCCCCGGGGCTGCAGTAACTGGTAACCGGCGACTCATTCTCCAGCAGCAGCCTGATTTCAACCTTGCCGTTGGTTACCGGCTCCCGGGTGTCGGCATCAAAAAAACAAAACTGGTACTCCTGGGTGTTAAAGAGCCTGAAAAGCCCATAGAAAGCACACAGCACGACCACCACCAACAGGGGGATGATTATGAAATAACGGTCGGCCGATGTTGCCGGGGGGGCAGCAGGAAGGATCTCCCGGTTCTGATAAATAAAATCGTCCCAGTTTGTATACCCGGCAAACCTGCTTAAAAAATTCAGCATGTCGATCCTCGGCAGCGAGTCGCGGGTTGCCTTCATATGGGTATAAAACCACTTCTCGCTGATGTTCGCATTGACCCTGCGCAGCAACTCCTCCTGGAAGTCGGTAATCTCCTGTCCCTTCCAGTCGGCAATGGATGGATTGATCCCCGGGTAAGACTGTTTCATGGTCTCCACGATCTTCATTTTCAACATCTCAAAATATTTCTGATCGTTTCGCGACAAAGTTGATGGTTTTTTGTTTTTCCTGCTGGCAGAACCCTTGTAAAGAGTTTACAAACGTTTTACAAGGTTGTTTCAACCCATCACCGGCAGGGCTGGCCTACTTTCGCAACCAGGTTCTCAACCGGGAATCATCCCCAAATTTATAAAAAAGAAGATCATATATTCATCAATTTAAAAAAAGGAGGCGTTACAATGAACAGAAAAATTACTGCAATTTACAGCATCGCCCGAATCGTATTCCTGGCTATCGCCATGGTTGCATCGGCCGAAAGTTTTGCCCAGAAAAAGACCGCTGCAATGCGCATCGGCACCTTTGATTCCAGGATCATCACCTTTGCCTGGTCCAGAACTGACTTTTTAAAACAACAAATGATCAGGATCAGCCAGCAGAGTGATTCGGCAACAAAGGCCCATGATACTGCCAAGCTGAAGGAGGTTTCGGTCGGAGCCATATCGTTCCAGCACCTGCTTCACCTGATGGTTTTCAGCAACGGATCTGCTGCCTGGATCATGTCGCTGATCAAAGACAAACTCCCCGAACTGGCCCGTGCTGAAGGGGTAAGCGTGATCCTCAGCAAATGGGAAGTGACCTTCAGCGATCCATCGGTCGAGATCGTTGATCTTACCGCCAAGGTAGCCCAGCTGTTCAACCCCGGTGAAAACATCGACAAAATGGCGGCGGAGATAAGCAAACAGGAACCGATTCCCCTGCGGGAGTTTTCCATTGAAAATGAGATGCTCGACGGGTATTGCGCCCGATTTGGCAAAAAATAATATTATCTTTGATAACCCAAAAAAAACAGATTATGATAGAACATGTTCATACCCACATTACATCGGAGTTGCAGCAAAACACACGCACCGACACCATCTTCATCCTTACCTCCATCCTGTTGAACCTGATCACCCTGGCAATCAATTCGGGGATGGCGGAAAAATCGCGGACCGGGAATGCCACCCTGGCCGTAATGTTTATGTTTGTGCTCCTGCTCGTCCTGGTTAACATCGTGGTCATCATCGGGCTTCTGAAAGGAAGGCAAACCAGAACCAAACTGGTAAAGGGGCTCATCTCCATGTACAAGGATCAGAATGTTGACAAATATTACGACGAATCATTGCTTGTCAACTACAATGTCAGGTACAACCTGTTCATCATGGTGGTGATCTGCACCGGCGTAATCGCAACCGTGGTGCCCTTTATCCTGCGATAAGCATTTTTATCCGCCAGGCAATTTGTATCATCTGCTGATTTGCCTGGCGGATATTTTTTTCAGTGACCCCTTAAAAAAAAATCCTCTATGAAAACATCCATAAAGATCATCCATTGGGCCCCACGGATTTTATGCATCCTGGCCATCCTTTTAATCAGTATGTTTGCCCTCGACGCGTTCGATGAGCGCAGAACAATCTGGCAACAGCTGGAGGCCTTTGCCATTCACCTGATTCCCACCTATGTCCTGGTACTTTTCCTGGTGATCGCCTGGAAATGGGAACTGATCGGCGGTTCCATCCTGATCATACTGGCTCTGGGTCTTACACCCTTTATTTACAGCCATAATTACAACATGAACCATTCGGTGGGGTGGAGCCTTTTTATCATCATGATGATCAATTTTCCCTTTATCCTAACCGGGGGACTTTTTATTATCAGTCACTTTATGAAGTTAAAGAACCGGCCGGCCGCATTATAAAACCATTTTTAATACCGGCGGGCAATCATCCTGGTTCTGCCCGTTATTCCTGCAGCAAAGCCATTTGCTGCAGGATCGGTTTTTTCCTTCTGCCTTGCATTAATAGCTGGATTTTTTTTCATTCGGAAATAATTACTAATTTTATGCATTATTCCCCTGTTTTCATACTGAAAAATCGCGTTTAATACTAAAAACCAACCCCGATGAAAAAGAACCTGTTTCTTTTGATGATAGCCCTGTCAGCAGGCTGCGGCTTGATTTTCGCACAGAATTCCACCGTGAAAATGCCCTTTATGGTAAACATTGAAGGCGGGACCTTCAAGATGGGCAACAATGCCGGGAATACGGATGAGAAACCGGTTCATACCGTCACCCTCAACAGCTTTTCACTGGGTAAATACGAAGTCACCTTTGGCGAATTTAAAAAGTTCATCGATGCCACCGGCTATAAAACCGATGCAGAACAAACGGATTCATCGCGTCACAAGCATGGTTTACCCCCCAGGGGCGTATATAATGGAACCTGGAACAAAACGATGCAGGGAAAACCCCTGCCCCTCTCCGATTCGCTGAAACCTGTCGGGAATGTCAGCTGGAATGACGCCATGGAATATTGCAAATGGCTGAGTTCCGTTACCGGGAAGAATTTCAGGCTTCCGACCGAGGCGGAGTGGGAATATGCCGCTTCGGGAGGCGTTAAAAGCAAACATTACAAATTTGCCGGCAGCAACAACCTCAATGAAGTTGCCTGGTATCTGCAGAATTCTGACAGAAAAGCGCATGTTGTAGGGCAAAAGATGGCCAATGAGCTGGATTTATATGATATGGCCGGTAATCACCGCGAGTGGTGTTCCAACTGGTACGGCGAACATTATTATACAACGAGCCCCGAGGAGAATCCTGCCGGACCCGATATGGGCACCAACCGCGTATTGCGCGGAGGTTCGTGGGGCAGCAATGCTGACCGTATGAGGTTCACCTACCGTAACAAGGATCTCCCCTATAACAGTGCGCTTGATTTCGGTTTCAGGGTCGCCATATCCGGCGAACCGGTTGTGAAAAAGGTGGCTCCGCAGACCGAAAACAACCTGATGAAAGATCTTGATACCAAAGGTTTCATCGATATTTACGGGATCAATTTCGATATCGGCAAGGCCGTGGTAAAAGCTGAAAGCTACCCGGTGATCGACCAGATCGTAAGCTACCTGAAGGAAAGCCCCAAGGTCAGGATCATGATCGAAGGTCACACCGACAATACCGGGAAAGATGCGTTAAACCTCTCCTTGTCCGATAAAAGAGCGCTGAGCATCAAAGCCGAAATTGTAAACCGCGGAATCGATGCCGGCAGGCTGGAAACCAAGGGTTTCGGCGCTTCAAAGCCGATTGCCGACAATAAAACCGCCGCAGGCAGAACCCAGAACCGCAGGGTCACCATCAAAAAACTGTAATGGTTTTAGGGAAAGGGATGCTATAACGGTCTAGGTTACCACCAGTTTTTCTATCATCATCACTTTTCGTGCATACGCCATTACAAGGTATATTCCCGGTTTGAGGGAAAACGCCAACTGTCCCTTGAACGAGGGGGCCAGTTTTTGCTGCCCTACCAGTCGCCCGGCCAGGTCAAAGACCTGTATCTCAATGGGTCCCTTTTCACCAGTAAAATCAACCCTGATCAAGCCATCCTTACAAGGGTTGGGATAAATCCTGGTCCCGGAAAGCATATCCTTGCTATCAATCCCCGAGGCATTTGTAAGGAATGCCTTCAGGGCTGCCGTTGGTTTCCCGTCGGCGCCCCAGCAGCCCAGCTGGTAGCCGCTCCAGCTTTTGGCCCCTTCAGGCTCCCAGTAAATTACACCGAGCCCCTTGCCGCCCGGAACCGCTTTAACCGTTTCAATCACCGCAACCAGCATATCATAGGTGTTCTGCACCAGGGTATAATCGCCTCCCGTCTCTACCACCATTACCTCTTTCCCGTACCTTGAAACCATGTCATCCAGGTTGTTGCCAAGGCCGGCGATCGTTGCGGTATAGTCCGTCCCGATCCAATAGGGATAATAGGACAGCCCGATGATATCATATTTAACCCCCTGTGCTGAAGCATTGTCGAAAAAGGTCCGGCAGCGGGCATTATCCTGGCCCTGATCGACGTGGATGACCACCCTGATGCTGCTATCAACGGCCTTTACCGCATCATACCCCTTGTTGAGCAGCTGGGCCAGCTGGAACCAGTTGGCGGTGCTCCCTTCGGGCCAGAGCATGCCCCCGGTTATTTCGTTTCCGACCTGCACCCATGCCGGTGTCACCCCGCAACTTTTAAGGGTATCCAGCACGGTAAAAGTATGGGTGTAAACATCTGTAAGAAGCTGACTGAATGAATGTCCCACCCATGCTGCCGGTTTATTTTGTTTGCCCGGGTCGGCCCATGAGTCGCTGTAGTGAAAGTCGATCATTACCCTCATCCCCTTCTCACGGGCTCTTAAAGCCATCGCAACCACCTCCTTTTTGCTGCAGTGTCCGTTGATGTTATCATTTGAAGGATTGACCCACACCCGCAACCTTGTCGCATTGATCCCGTGGTCCTGCAGGATCTGCAAACAATTGGCCTCAACACCGGTGGTATCGTAAAATTTATAACCGGTGGCCTCCATCTGCGAAAGCCAGCCAATGTCGGCCCCCTTCACAAACTGTGCCTGGATGGGGTGAAAGAAGGCACTCAAACCCAAAAGGACCAAAATAAAAAAGATGCCATTCCCATGATCCGAACGACGAAACAAAGGAATGGCATCAGTTTTCATTATCTTCCTGTTTACAGGGTTGTGGCAGGGTTACCGTTTACGCCCGCCATCTCCCGTTCGGGCTTTCGCGGCAGGAGCTGCAGGAGCCGCAGGTGCTGCCCGCTGAACGTTGCTGCGGTTGTTGTTATTCTGGGTTCCACGTTGCCTGGCCTGGTTTTGCATATCCATCTCCTGGCGGTTGAATCCGCTGTTTTGCTGGGCCGGGGGCTGTGATATCCTGTTTTGCTGGGCCGGCGGTTGCGGCGGCCTGTTTTGCTGAACGGGAGGTTGCGCTATCCGCTCTTGCTGAACGGGAGGCTTTGGTGTTCTGTCTTCGCGAACGGGTGGCAGCGGCGTTCTCTCCTGCTGGACAGGGGGCTTTGCCGTCCGGTCATCACGAACAGGCGGCTGGGCGGTCCTGTCATCCCTGACCGGTGGTTTTGCGGTTCTATCGTCGGTCTTTGGCTGGGCAGATTCCCAATCCCTCCCGTTATGTTTTTGCCAGTTGCCATTATCGTTCCTATAAACATCACCTTTCCTGTCGGTAAAGACATTGTTTTTCTCCCCTCCTGTGCGAACGGGTGGTTTTGCCTCCCTGGAGTTGGTGTTATTACCCGGGCGCGTCCGGTCGTTGCCGTTGCGGTCGCCGGGCGCCTGACGGTTATCGGAAGTCTGGCGGACCGGCCTGGCGCTGCCATCGGTTCTGCGGTTATAGATATTGGTCCTGTTATTGCTGATGTTGACGGTATTATGTCCCTCCCTGTATGCAGGGGGCCTGGAGCCATAATAATGGTTATAGGGCGGATGATAGGGCGGACGGTACATGGGGGGTCCCCACCAGCCCCCGTGATATCCCCAGCGGCCGGTATGACCGTAGTGGAACCATCCCGACGTCATGGTGTATCCCATACTCCAGCCGAACCAGGGGTTATAGTGCATGCAGAAGCCATAGGTTCTTGGATGCGGGTAATAATAGGTGCCATAATAGGGTTGGTAAACCCACCCGGTGCCGTAGACAACGGTGGGTCCATAAACATAGCACCCGGTATAGCCCGGGGTGTAGCCGATATAGACCACGTCGGGCTGGACATCATAGATATAGACATATTTCACATTGTAGGCAGGATCGTCGGGGGGGATCCGCTGGATGTCGTCGGGAATCGAAGTTGCTACCTCCCAGGGTCCGGCAGGACCGGGTCCGACGAACCACACGGCATTGTCGCAGACATAGTAGACGTTCCTGTAAAGAAGAACCGTGCTGGCAGTGTTCAGTCCGCGGGCAAGGTCGGTGCCCCGTATTCTTTCAAATTTAGGATCTCCGTCATAGTAAACCACGCATTTGGCTGTCTGCCTGTCAACGGCTGCTGTCTGCGGAATCTGGGCGTCCATCACCGCATCCCTGGAGGCGTCGGTTCCTGCAATGCTGGCCAGTACGATGTCCTTGTCCGACCCTTCCGGGATCCTGGAGAAATCGGCAGGGAGATTCTCGGAATCGATAAAGGACCATGAACCGGTCAGGGAGCTGGAACGATACCAGCGTCCGGAGATCAGGATGTAGTAATTATTATCATCGATGGTCATGAAGATGTTATCGTCGGTATTGGTCACATACAGGAGCTGTGTACCCTGGATCGGCGAATATTTAGGGTCTCCCTGCGACTGTACCAGTTCGGCAGGCCTTGTGCGAACTATGATCTGTGGTATCCCCTTTTTTTTGCTTCCCGGCTGGTCTGTTCCGGCCATGGGATCATTGGCATCTGCATTATCCTGTTGCTTTTTTAGCTCTTCAAAATACCTGGAAACGTTGGGGGAGGGAGCCTGGATATTCATCCAGGCGGCTTTTACGGGATCCTGTGACTTATACCAGTAATTGCCACCATTGAGGTAATAGGTCCGGTCCTGCATGTCGCGAAGGACCAGGAACGGGGTGTTTACGGCCCGCTGCAGTCCCGCATTCTCAACATCCTTGAAAACGGGATCCCCGTCATAGGATACCAGTACCGAATTCTGCCTTGCGAAGATGATCTCGGGAGGATCATTTTTAAATTCGGCGGATTTCCGCACGGCCGTTTGATTTAAGGCGAGTGTCGCCTTTAATTCGTCGAGCGAAAATTCCATATTCCAGCTGGAGGCTTCCTCCTCCAGGATTTTCGTGAAGTTCTGGATTTTCGCAAGACTGATGGTGTCAATTCCCGGAAAACGCACATTCAGGATGTTCACGTCGAAAATGGTACAAATTCCCGATTCCCGGTCGGTGCTGAACTTTGAATCGGTCCAGATGGCTCCGAACACGGGAGTGGGGTTTTCCTGCGTTGTAATGGAAATGGCAGCCCGGGTGAAAAGATGATCCCTCTTCATGGAATCGGGCTGGGGCTGATACATGATCACGGTAGATTTTGCCGTTCTAATTTCTTTTGGCCAACTTCCTTCAGCCAGAAGAAACACCGGAAGCATAAGGATAGCGGCTACCAGGATGGTTTTTGCCCGACTACCCGCTGATAATAAAGTCTTCATGGTTTCTTTCGTTTTAAATTCAGGCACTAAATCAATGCAATTTACAACAATTATAGTGCCAGAATGGCGTAAACGAAGATTAAGATGTTATTTCCCTAAAAAGGCCGTCCCGGGAACCCGGGACGGCCTAACCAAAAACAAAACCAAAAAACAACAGATTGATACAACCAGGCCAGTTTCCTAAATTCCTGAAATCCAGCCCGGGAAGTTCAAATGATTACTTGTTAATCAGCACTTTCTTCACCACCTGGTGGCTGTTGTTGAAGAATACGACGGAATAAATTCCATCGGCAACCGGCCTCAGGTCAATCTGCCTTGAGAAGCTGTTGTCAACCTCAACGTTTCCAAGTTCATAGATCTTTACTCCAAGCTGGTTGTAAACCACAATGGAGTAAGTTTCCGTAACAGGCGAAGTGACAGAGACCGTAAACCGGCCATCGTTGGGTACCGGGTAAACGCTGAAATTGCTGTTCTGCAACTCCTGCTGGCCTGTGACGACTACCCAAACCTTATTCGATATGGGCGATGAACAGCCGTTGGTAGTTACCACGCACCAGTAATAACCGGTGTTATGGGTAACGGTGTAGGTCTGACCCGTTGCTCCTGCAATGGCGTTTCCGGCGTAATACCACTGGTTTCCTGAGGCTGCACTGCTCGTGAGCACTGCGCCCGATACAGTCACAACCGGTGCCGCAGGGATTGCATTCATCGTTACATTAAGGGTTGAAACAGCGCCGTTTCCGCAGGTATTGGTTCCCTTGACCGTAACGGTGCCCGTCCCTGCCGTGGGGCCATAGGAAACAACGATATTGCGGGTGGTTCCACCTGAGGTTATTGTTGCCCCGGCCGGTACAGTCCAAACATAGGATGTTGCATTGGCAATGGAAGGCACGCTATAGGCTACGCCTGTCGAGCCGACACATACAGAGGCAGGCCCCGTGATGGTTCCTGCTGCTGCCGGCAACGGGTTGACAGTTACTGCATAGGCCGGAGATACAGTTCCATTTCCGCAACTGTTGGTGCCTGCAACCGTAATGTTTCCTGAAACTGCAGAGGTACTGAAGTTGACCGTGATGCTCTTGGTCCCTGCTCCCGTGGCAATGGTAGCTCCGGCCGGCAGGGTCCAGGTATAGCTGGTTGCGTTGAGAATTTCTCCGCAGGAGTATGCAACCCCGTTGGTTCCGGCACAGAGGGTGGCCGTGCCGGTGATGGCGCCTGCTGCATTGGGCAGCGGGTTTACAAAGAGATTATAAACAGTTGGGGCGATACCGCTGCATCCTGTAGCATTTATGTAATTAACACCCACCCATTGTGCACCGACTCCTGTCCATGTTACATTGATGGCGCTGGTTCCCTGGCCTGACACGATCGTGCCTCCTGCAGATACAGTCCAGATATAACCGGTCATTCCTCCTTCTGTATAATACATGTTCCCGGTTGAACCAACGCACGGGGCGTTGTTGCTGCCGATGGTCGGCACCGGGGTTGGATTGACGGTGACGTTATAGGTAGTTGCAGTTGCTGCAACACATCCGTTGGCATTGGCATAATTCACCTTGACTGTCTGTGCGCCTGATCCGCTCCAGGTAACCGTGACCGTGTTGCTGGTTGCTGTGCCGCCAGCTGTTACAGTACCTCCTGCAGACACAGTCCAAACATAGTTCGTCATCCCGGCCTGGGTCGTGTAAACCACCCCAGTCGCTCCCTGGCATGCCGTGGCTGTACCGGTAATGGTCGGTGTCGGCAATGCATTAACCGTTACGGCATACGATGACGGTGTGGCGGCAGTGCAACCGAACGCATTGGTGTAACTGATGGTTACGGTTTTCGCCCCGGTTGTTCCCCAGGTCACGGTGATGGCATTGGTGGTTGCGCCTGCAGTAATGGTACCGCCGGCTGAAACGGTCCATGTATACCCGGTCATCCCGGTTTCGGTGGTGTATACATTGTTGACGGAATTCACGCAGGGACCGGCAGGCCCGGTAATGGTTGGGACAGGCAGTGCATTGACAGTCACGGCATAGTTTGATGCAGTGCCTGTCATGCAGATACCAACTCCTGCCACAGAGATGTTCCCTGAGGTTGCGCCAAAGGTGACCGTAATGGTGTTCGTTCCGGAACCCGCGGTGATGGTTGCCCCGGCAGGAACGGTCCATGCATAGCTGGTGGCATTGGTGATCGCGCCGACGGTGTAAACATTCCCCGTGGCGTTAGCGCAAACCGATGCGGGGCCCGTGATAGGACCTGCAGCCGCAACAGACGGACAGCCGGTAAGGAAGGTCATGTCGTTACCATTGGTGGTTCCTGCGGAATTGACACCCCTTACCCTGTAATGGTAAGTAGTTGCAGTAATCAAACCTGTCAGGACAGCGCTTACGTTCGTATTGGCAATGCCGGTTACCGGTGTAGGAACTCCGGCTACGGTTGTACCATAAGCAACGGTGAGTCCATAATCAAACCACACGGTCGTAGAGGAATTGTTGGCATTGATGATCCCGTTCACCGTGGCGCCGTTTGTGGTAATGGCATTAGCAGCGGTGGTCGTTGCCGTTGGTGCAATGGCAGCAGTGGTGAAGGTAAGGTCACCGCCGTTGGAGGTTCCGCCGACGTTCGTTCCGTTGATCCTGAAATGATAGAGGGTATTGGGTGTCAGACCGGTGATGTTGGCCAGTGAAGCGGTAACCGTGTTTCCTGTGACCGTTACGGGAACACCCGGAACGTTGGTTCCATAGGCTACTGTCAGACCATAATCAAAGGAAACAGTCGTGGAGGCATTGTTGGCATTGACGGTTCCGTTGAGGGTGGCAGTTGTGCCTGTAATCAAGGTGGCTGCAGTGGTAACGACTGTTGGCGGGGGTGACGCGGTGGTAAAGGTCATGTCATTTCCATAAACGATCATCCCACCGGATGTGACGCCACGCGCCCTGAAATGGTAGGTGGTGGAAGCAGTCAGGCCTGTCACCGCAAGGGTGCCTGGTGTCAGCGTGCTGCCTGTGACGGATGCCGGCGTTCCTGCCGCACTGGTACCATAGGCGGTGGTAAGTCCATAATCGAACCAGGTATTCAGGGTGGTCGCGTTGGCATTGAAGTTGCCGTTCAAAGTGGCGGTTGTTGCTGCTACAGGCGCCGCGGCAACGGTAATTGCCAAAGGATCCAGTGCATATTCATAGGCGCCGATATCGGGAGGATTCGACCTGATTGTTCCCGCATAATCGTTAGGAACCGTGGTAATGTATGTACCTGCGTTGTTCATCAGGGTTGTCGTCGGGATAAGGTTGGTGGCGGATATAAAGACCGGGTCGAGGCTCCTGGAGTTAGCGTCCTGCGTGGTTGCGGCTTGCCATCCTGCAAGGTTGGTGACCGCTACGCCCAGGTATCCAAAGGCGCCGTAAGTACCATAGGGCCAGTAATCGTTGTAATTGATGGTCCCGAAAGTGACGCCTGATACGGCATACACGCAATAGGATGTCGAACCTGCCATTCCCACCAGGCCATTGGCAAAGATATTGTCGCGGATGTCCATCCCGGTGACGGCCGAGGTGGTGATGAGCAGGGCAGCCGAAAGGGTACCGGTAGTGCCGCTGTTAAACTGGGTACCGGCCATGTTGACCGTGTTGTGGTATAGTTTGTGTCCTGTTCCTCCGACGACCCTGATGCCAAACGGGTTATAGGTGGTGGAGGCGGTCGAATAGTTGATCGTGGTGATGTTATAGATCAGGTTGTTGAACAGGGTGGCATTTACCACGCCCGAGGAGGTCCCGATATTGATCCCGTATGCGCCCCAGCCGCCGGTGTTGTTGTTGGCCAGGTCATGGATCTTGTTGTTGGAGATGACCGGGTTGACCAGATTGGAATTTAATTCGATGCCATATTCGTAGGTCGGGGTGCCGATCAGGTTGAATACCTCATTGCCGTTTACCAGCGGCGCGTTGGCTCCGGAAAGATATATGCCGTAGTACTGGACATAGTCCGTAGCAACCGTGGATCCGATGGTGTTGCCTGATATGACCAGGTTGTCGTTCATCCCCATGGTGGAGGCAATGGCATATATCCCGTAGTATGATTTGGAGACCTGGTTGTTCTGGATGGTCAGGTTGTCATTGTCATCCCCGGCGGATCCCAGGGTCCCAGCCGAACCTGCAAAAATCCCGTAGGATGTGGATGTAATAAAACCATTGGAGATGATGCAGTTTTTAATCACATCGTTGGTCGATCCCATCCCGGTTCCGTTGCTTCCGACCCAGATCACGGCGGTTGTTCCCGATGCCACCGTATTTAAGATGGTCAGGCTGCGGTCAGTCCCGCCGCTGTTCGACCCGTCGATAATAAAGTTGCTGGCCTGGTTAAATTTAAGAATCGTGCTGGCCGAACTTCCCGAAATGGTTGCCGTCACCCCGGTTGCCGGTTTAATGGTCACCGTGTTGACGGAACTCATTCCCGGCACATTGGCCAGAACGATCGGGAAAGTTTCACTGGCGGAATAGGTTGCATCGGTAAGTTTGAAAACGATCGGGCAGGTAACCTCCTTCGCATTCAGGTCGGCGATGGCGGCTGTCAGGGTTGTGTAGGTCTGGCCAACGCCAACGTTAAAGGTACCGCACAACTGGCCAACGATTTTATAGGCATAGGGAACAGTCGGAGGGGTGGAACAGGCAGGCGGATTGATGGTAAACCCGCTGGCTCCTCCCGAGGGCATGGCCCCGATATTGGGTGTGGTTGCCACATCCTGTGCCACGACATAATAATAGATGGAGTCGTTCAAAACAACCCCGCTCCCAAAGGTAAAGGTATACTGGTTGCTTCCGATGGAGGTACCCTGGACACTGGTCCAGGAACCATTATAGAACTTTTTCCAGTAGAGCCTGGGCAATCCCGTCCCGGTGCCCACGCCCGAAGCGTCGGTGATGGTTGCCGTGAGCGTCCTTGGCGTAAGGGAACTTGTATTCAGGAATGGGGTATACGCGATGTTGGGCGGTGTTAAATCAAGGAGGATGCCGCCAAACTCATCGGCGCCGATATCCGGGGCGCTGGGAGTTGAGGAACCCACGGGATAGCCGGCATTCGGGTAGCGGGCATCCCCGTCAAAGTCGGTCGTGATGGCAACCGGAGTTGAAACCACCGACCCGCCGCTCTCACACTGGGTGGCGATGGTGGTTTTCATATGCAGGTCATAGGGGGTGGTGGCTACGTTGACGAACGGGGAGTTCTCCGTGATAGAGGAAGCATCGCGCGGACTTACCAGGGCTTTATAGGCAGCCAGGGTCTGGATGTTATTGGTGCCGTCGCTGTATATCAGGTTGGTTGCCGAAGGAGTTCCGGCATAAAAGTTATTGTTGTTTGAGGTGGTCAGGTAAGAGGAGATCGTGGTTGAACTCCTTCGATAGGCTGCTGTGCTGTAGGTGGTACTCCCCGCCGCCGCCGATATGTTGATGACAATGTTGTTGCGAAGCTCAACGTTGGGAGTTGTCGATGCATAAATACCGCTGCTTGAAAAGGTCGTCGTGGAAGAATTTGCACAATTGAGATAAATCGTGTTGTAATAGAGGTTTGCAGCGGTCGGAGAGCTTATATAAACGCCATACAGGGCGGAAGTGCTGGTTGATGCCGGGGTCCTTATATCCGAGATATAGTTGTTGTACATGTTGATCTGCGACCCGGAACTGAAATACATCCCGTAATAATAGCCGCTGGTACCCGGTGATAGGACATTATACAGCTTGTTCTTATAAATGTTCAGCGGAGAGGCATACACATAGAATCCATAACCGTAGCCATACCCGGTGGATGAGTTGTTATCGAGCAGGTTGTAAACGGTATTGTTGTAAATATTCCCGCTTCCGCTGCCTGTGTAGGCATAGATACCGTAAATGGCATGCGAGGAGGTATAGGCGCTGGTAATGGTCTGGTCGTGAACGGTGTTGTTATAGATCGACATATTCGTAGAACTGCCCGGCACATAGAGCGAGTAAATATAACACCCGTAGGTGGTCAGCCCGATGGCGTTGTTCCCGAAGACCTGGTTGTCGTGGATTGACATCACCGCGCCTCCGCCTATGTAGAGACAATAAAAGTAGGACGAACCCGACTGGGTTCCCAATCCTGTTCGCTGGTTGTTCGATATGATATTGTTATAGGCGTTGATCGTGCCACCGGTGGCAGATGTGGAGTAACACAGGTACATGTAATAGCTCCCGCCGAAGACGTTATTGTTGACAGTATTGCCATACAGGTTGATGGTAAAGGCCGAAGCGGCATTGTAGATGGCATAGAGGTACGAAGTCGTCGAATTCGGTTCCTGGCAGTTCTGGATCGTGTTGTTGTAGATGTTGAGTGTGTTGGATGAGCCCGTCGTACCCAGCCCCGAATTGTATATTCCATAGATGTAGCCTGTAGTTGCGGCCGACTGGACGATTGAAACGGTGTTGCCGTAAATGCTGGCATTGGCATTGTAGGCAGTTCCCCCGTAAATGCCATAGATGGAGGAATTTCCTGTGGCGCTGGTGCCGCTGATATTGGAGTTGGCAATGGTCACCCCGTTCTGGTAATAAACATAAACCAGGTATTCGGTCGAAGCTCCTCCGCCGAAGTTATTGATCGTATTCCCGGTTACCGACCCGATATCGTTGTTCTGGTCATAATAGGTGTAAGGGGCCGTTGCATCGCCAAAGCCATAGAGATAGATCCCGTTGTAGCAGTTGGTGATCGTATTCCCGTAGAATTTATTGCTGGAATTCTGCCCGGTGACTGCCGTAACGGTGAGCTGGGTTGTGGATGCGGCCGTGTGGTTGTTCGAATAGATCCCCCAGGTAGCCGTGTTGGTGTTATTCAGGGATATGGTACAGTTTTTAATGGTAATGTTCTGGGAGCCCTGTGTTGCCGATGCCTTCAGGATGGCATACCCCCACTCCATCTGGGTGGTGGTGGTCAGGTTGCCCGCATTTTCATACAAGTCGATCCCATTGAAGGTGATGTATTGAACGCCCGAAAAGGTGATGATGGCGTCCATGGTGCCGGCTCCGGTTGCTGCTGTAATCTTGGGGTCGGCGCCTGCACCCGATTTCTGGAAGATGATCTGGTTGGCAGCTGTCCCGGTGTTGGTGGTGATGGTACCGGCAGCGGGGGTTGCGAAGGTCTCTGTATAACCTGCCGTCACATTGAATACAACACCGCCGCTGCCCACACCCTGTGCATTCAGGGCTGATATTGCCGATGCAATGGTGGCATAAGGAGCGCCCGGAATGGTGTAGGTTCCGGAAACCTGGCTATAGGCAGATTGAAGAATACCGATCGCCAGAAAAAGCAATAAGGTAATTTTTTTCATAGAGGTTGGTTTTTGTGGTTGATTAATCGATGGTTTTCCTAAATGTTATGTTGGTTCTTAAGGTACCCGGACCGGAATCCGGAGAAAAATGAACATATAACACAGCTCGAAATGAATGCCTGGTTAAATACAATAATATCCTTGAGAAGTTAACCAACTGATATTGGTTCAAAAATACATCAATTCCCTGCAGAAAATTATTTGACACATTTGTGTTTTAACTTTTTTTAACATATTTTAAAAATAGAGAATTAAAAAGAGGGTTGAAATTTGTTATGGCAAAAAAAAGAGGGCGCCCCGGAAGGGAACCCTCTTTTTCCATTTTTTGACAGGCAATCCTGTCAATAGATAAAGGAGATTAATTTCTGCCTCTTTCTCTATTTATTTACGATAACCTTCTTCACCACATGGTTGCTCCCGTTGCGGATCACCACCATGTATACGCCGTCGGATGCCGGCCTCAGGTCGATCTCCTGGTCAAACCGGCCGTTCACCTCGATATCCTTCACCTCCCTGACCTGTACTCCTAGGCTGGTGAATACGGTGATGGTAAAGGTGTCCTGCACCGGGCTTGCCAGGGAAACCGTGAATTTCCCGTCGTTGGGTACCGGGTAGATGTTGAAGTTGCTGCCCTGTAACTGCTCGATGGCTGTCATCACCACCCAAACCCTGTTGGATACGGGGGAGGAACAACCGCTGAGGGTAACTTCGCAGGAGTAGTAGCCGGTGTTATGGGTTACCGTGTAGGTTTGCCCGGTAGCACCGGGGATAATAACACCTTCATAATACCACTGGTTGCCTGCCGGGGCGCTGCTGGTCAGCACATTGCCGGTGGCGGTTACCA
>SESB01000070.1_pt1 | contig 69861 bp, 53 predicted proteins | sample 3171441 | NCBI WGS metagenome assembly SESB01 (sample SAMN06051867, study PRJNA518727) | freshwater metagenome | biome: subpolar coniferous forest; feature: holomictic lake; material: water; isolation source: holomictic Lake 227, 6 m depth | place: Canada: near Kenora, Ontario | collected...
TTGGGTTTTAATTTTGGGCATGAGAAATAAAATGATGTTACATTTCGCCACAAACATTGACCTTTTGGCATTTAATTATCGTTTTCGACCTTGCTAGTGATAGCAAAAACGAGTTTAGTATCTCGATAATTTGAAAAGTCAAACCTAGTTCATGTTATGACGAACTGAGTTAGGGGAAGCCGAAAGGCTTGGCGGATTTTCGAATTTCCACCGTTATGCTAACCCCTAACTTAGTCTAATCGCCCACGTTTAGCATCGTGTCGATTAGTTAAAATAATCAAATTCGAACTTAACCAACATGACAATCGCAAACATCACCCGTCCCATTTGCACCGAAAACTTCACCGTATTACCTAAGTGTGTGTTTTTAAAGTATCAAAATCAGTGAGCCAAACGTCCAAGCATCAAGCTAATCATGGTAATGTGAATAAACGCAGTGCTGGAATCAGTCAAGATTTAGTAATCTTTACTCAAACGGCGATAACGGTATAACCAAGCGAATGTTCTTTCAACGACCCAGCGACGCGGAAGTAATTGAAATCCTTTGACATCGTCCGAGCGTAAAATTGTTTGTAGTTGGCTTTGCGTTTTGGCATTGATGCAGCGGTAACCACTAGCAAAATTGTGTATTTTCACATTTTTGGCTCAGTTTGATACTTTTAAAACACACACTTAGAGTTGAACAAAATTTTTAGCGGGTAAAGATTACGCTCGAATATGACCGTCGCCCAACACGATATATTTCAACGACGTTAATCCTTTCAAACCGACCGGGCCGCGAGCGTGTAATTTGTCAGTGCTGATGCCAATTTCTGCGCCTAAACCGTATTCAAAACCATCGGCAAAACGGGTTGACGCATTCACCATCACCGAACTGGAATCGACTTCGCGCAAAAACCGTCGCGCCAACGTGTAATCTTCCGTGACAATCGATTCGGTGTGTTGCGAGCTGTATTGATGAATGTGATTCAGAGCTTCGTCAATGCCGCTGACGATTTTTATCGACAAAATTGGCGCGAGATATTCCGTTTGCCAATCTTCTTCCGTGGCGCGAATGCAGTTTTTTAGCAACGAACACGTTTTCGCACAACCGCGCAATTCCACGCCTTTTGAATAAAATTGTTCGGCGAGTAATGGCAAAATTTGCGCCGCGATATTTTCGGCAATCAACAGCGTTTCCATTGCATTGCACACGCCGTAACGGTGCGTTTTAGAATTCACCGCCACGCGAATCGCTTTGTTAAAATCGGCTTTGTCGTCGATATAAACGTGGCAAATGCCGTCCAAATGTTTAATCACCGGAATCGTCGCTTCTTTGCTGATTCGCTCGATGAGACTTTTACCGCCGCGTGGCACAATCACATCGACAAATTCGTTCATCGTAATCAATTCGCCCACCGCCGCGCGGTCTGTGGTTTCGACAATTTGCACGGCGGTTGCTGGCAATTCGGCTTCAATCAAACCTTGCGTGACACACGCCGCAATGGCACGATTGGAATAAATTGCTTCCGAACCGCCGCGCAAAATACAGGCGTTACCGGATTTCAAACACAACGCCGCCGCGTCAATGGTCACATTCGGGCGCGATTCGTAAATAATTCCAATCACGCCCAACGGCACGCGCATTTGTCCGACTTGAATACCGCTCGGACGATAACTTAAATCGGTAATTTCACCAATCGGGTCGGGCAACGAAGCCACTTGAATCAACCCGTCAATCATGGTTTGAATGCCTTTTGGCGAGAGCGTCAATCTGTCCAACGCCGCGTCATCCAAACCATTTTCTTTACCCGCGACCAAATCTTTTTGATTTTCGGTTATTAAATTGGCTTTACTTTCTTGGAGCGCGTTCGCAATTGCAATCAACGCCCGATTTTTTAAATTCGTGTCGGTGTGACTTAGGATTCGTGCCGCCGCTTTGGCTTGTTGTCCTAATGTTTGCATATAGTTTTGAATGTTCATGTTTTTTCCTGATATTTACCGATAATAATTCAGCGATGGCTGTTTAAAGCAAACTTTTAGAATGCTGTTGAGGTAGCTTATTTTCCATTTGAGCCAATAGCAATGGAATGTTGTTTGCCGGTTCTATTTTCGTCATTTTTATCGCTAATATCCCATCGGCAATAGTCGCACTCAATCTCACATTTCTTATTGTTAAGATTTACTTGTTGTTATAAACTCAAAATGAGAGTGCTTTTTCGTAAATTTATTTATCAATAATATAAAGTGGGTGAACCGTGGGAAACATATTTGAGTTCAGTCAATATACAATCGAGACGTTAGAAACGATTGCTATCATTCTGGTGATATTTGGCGTGTTGGGATTAGCTCGAATGCGCTAATCCCGGGTGGTAAAGTATTTAAAATCCGTGTTGGGACAAATACGTTCCACCCAAAATAAATGCCATAAACACTAAATAAACCACCGCCGCCACGCGCCGTGGTTTTTTACTTTTTTCGTAATTTGTCATAAATTCGTACTTGTTCCAGAGTTCACAAAGTTCAATTGTTTCAGCGCGTAATTTATCGTTTTCTGACAGACTTTGTCAAAAACAAGATTGCTCAACCATCAATTTAAATTGGAAATGTCATGAAAACTAAAAATTATTACTCGCTCGGTGTCACGGTTTTGTTAGGTTCGACGTTGTTGGTCGGCTGCGCTCCTGGTCGCGTTCACCATCATTCTGAATATTCTTCGCAAAGTCAGGATTATCATCCGTATCAACAGCGCGAATATGAAGAACGGCAACCGCAAGAGCGTGAGCAGCCGCGTTATAATCAACACCAACATCGCGAGCAACCACAAGAACGCGAGCAGCCACGTTATTATCCGCAGCAACATTCTGAAGACAATGGGCAACAACGTCAGCCACAAGTTGAACCGTCAACGGAACGCGAGCCGGTGCGCCAACGTCCACAAACTAGACCGCAAAACAATTCAACACCTGAAATAATCAGACCGTCTGTTCAAACACAGACTGTTAAAGATTCGTCACCCGTTAAAATAGAGACACCTGAACCAGTTGTCGTAATAAAAACGCCTGTCACACCACCAGTTCAACCGTGCAGCCGTCGAATTGGATGCGAAGATTCCAGTTCCACCCACACAGATTCCAGTCGCAGAGAACGATAAAAATGGCAAATTCAAAACTCAATTTAATCGGTAATTACGTCACCAATGATTCCAATTTTGGCGTGGCAGTGGTGGGCAATATCGCCTATTTAGCCACCAATAAAAACGGGCTGATTATTTGCGATATTAGCAATCCGTCCAATCCTAAACAATTGGGTAATTACGACACGTCAGGCATCGCGTTTAATCTCGATGTGTTGGGCAATACCGCGTTTATTGCTGACGGAACGAGCGGTTTGCAATTGATTGATATTAGCCAACCATCGAATCCAACGCTCATTGGCAATTACGCAACGACCGGTTTTGCGACCGCTGTGAAAGTGGTCGGCAATCAAGCGTTTGTGGCGGATGAAAGCAATGGATTACAAATTATTGATATTAGCACGCCCGCCGCGCCTGTTTTATTGGGCAGTTTTTACGGAGCTTCGGAAAATGTCACGATTCGTAATGGCGTGGCATTTGTGGCGGATTGGTACGAAGGGTTGCAAATTATCGACATCCGCGACGCAAAAAATCCCACGTTAATCAGCAGTTTTAAAACCGATGGTTATGCCGTCGATGTAACGGTGGTCGGTGACGTGGCGTATGTTGCCGATAATGACAGCGGTTTACAAATTATTGACGTGAGCAATCTTTCACAACCTAAATTGCTGGGGAATTACAACACATTGGGCGCAGCGGAAGCCGTGACGGTGGTAAATAATATCGCCTACGTCGCCGATAAAGATGCGGGTTTACAAGTGATTGATGTCAGCAATCCGCGCCAGCCAATCTTGATTGAAAATTATGATACAGCAGGCTGGGCGTATGACGTGGCGGTTAATAATGGCACCGTTTATGTCGCAGATAAAAATGACGGACTGCAAATTTTCCAATCTCAAGTTCCTGTCGTCGTGAAACCAATTCCCGATAATTCAACCGTTGCCGTGGTTTCCGTAAAAGTTGACGGCGTAAAATTAACCGCACCATCCAATGCAGCAAAATTACTGATTGGTTCAGAAAAAAATGATTCGATTATCGGCAAAGCGGGCGCGGATACGTTGCGGGGCAATGCGGGTAATGACTTTTTAGACGGCGGTTTGGGCAATGATTCACTCGACGCAGGCAACGGTGACGATACGTTAATCGGCGGCAAAGGAAACGATAAACTTATCGCGGGCAGTGGCAACGACCAATTAGACGGCGGCGAAGGCAACGACACGCTGGACGGCGGACAAGGTAACGATATTTTAAACGGGGGAATCGGCGTTGACAGCATGACGGGCGGCGACGGTGACGACCATTATTTTGTTGAAAACAGCAAAGATTTGGTCATTGAAAGTAACGCCAACGTGACCATCGGCGGCAACGATACCGTCACCAGCAAATCGACGTATTCATTGGGCGCAAACATCGAAAATTTGATTTTGGACGACGCGCAAGGCAAAGGCAATAACGGCACTGGTAACAAAGGCAATAACGTTATTACCGGCAGCATTGGCGATAATGTACTCAACGGCATGGCGGGTGAAGACACGTTATTCGGTGGCGATGGCGCGGATACGTTGGACGGCGGTTTGGGTATGGATTCGTTAATCGGTGGAAACGGCGATGACGTTTACATCATGCAAAATCTGGTTGATGTGATTGTCGAAGAAAAAAATGGCGGTGATCAAGATGAAATTCGATCATCGGTTTCGTTCGATTTGGCGCAAAGTGAAAATGTGGAGTTTTTAACGTTGTCCGGTTTAAAAGCGATTGCCGGCATTGGCAACGAGTTGGATAATTTACTGCAAGAAAAAGCAGGCGGCAAAACCAATAACAATTTTGAAGGCAACGAAGGCAACGACACGATTAACGGCGAAGGCGGCAACGATACGTTAACAGGTGGCGAAGGCGACGACGAATTAAACGGCGGCGACGGTGTCGATGTAGCAATTTTTGCTGGAGAATATGGCGATTATCAAATCACCGTCAACCCCGACGCAGAAGGCTTGGCGCAATTGCTGGTCGAATACAGCAATTCTGAAAACACCGGTATTTTGGATGGTAAAGATATGTTGAACGACATTGAAATTCTCGAATTTGCCGACGGCGACCGACACAATAAAGCCGACATTTTGAAAGACATTGGCGCGGCTGACGTGAATTCGAGTTCCGCGCTGTTGTTAATTGGCATTGAAAATTTATCGTTTTGAAACGCTCAAATTCCCCCGACCTAATCGGGGGAATTTTCATTTATCCCAACGCCCGAACGCGCAATTTTCGTCCTTTAATTTTCCCTTCTTGCAAACGTGACAGCGCGATATTCGCGCTAGTGCGTTTAATCGCCACATACGTCCGCACGTCGAAAATATCAATTTTGCCGACTTCGCTACCCGCCAAACCCGCGTCACCGGTCAATGCGCCCAAAATATCACTCGCGCGAATTTTACTTTTACGTCCGCCATCAATCACCAACGTCACCATCGCCGGTCTGAGTGTGGTATTTTTCGGCAGTTTCGCTGGATTAAATTTATCCCATTTAATCGACATTTTTTGATACGTTTCAATCGCTTTCGCGCGGTCTAATTCCGATTCGGCACACAAACTAAACGCCAAACCTTTTTGACCCGCACGACCTGTTCGCCCAATTCGATGAACGTGAACTTCGGGGTCGGGCGATAAATCATAAACAATCACCGCCGCCAAATCTTTAATGTCCAAACCACGCGCCGCAACGTCTGTCGCCACTAACACCGAGCAACTTTTATTCGCAAACCGCAGCAACGTTTGGTCACGTTCGCGCTGATCCAAATCGCCCGTCAAAGACAGCGCGGCGTAACCTTGTTGCCCGAGCCAATCTTCAATCACCTGACAATTGTATTTCGTGTTGCAAAAAATGACGGTCGATTCGGGTTGATGTTTTGCCAATAACGCCACCACCGCTAACGGTTTTTGCAACTCTTCCGCTCTATAAAAAAGCTGTTCAATTTGCCCGTCGTCATGCGTTTCGTCCACCGTAATTTCAACCGGCGATTGTTGAATATGTGCGCTCATGTCCAAAATCGAATCGGGATACGTCGCCGAAAATAACAACGTTTGTTTGGTTTTCGACGTTTGTTTCACGACAAACGAAATTTGATCTTCAAAACCCATGTCCAACATGCGGTCAGCTTCATCCAACACCAACACGCGCAACTTTTTCAAGCTCAAACTTTGACGTTTCAAATGGTCTTGAATTCGCCCAGGAGTGCCAACGACGATATGTGGCGCGTGTTGCGATAACGACGCAATTTGATGACCTTGCGGAACGCCGCCGCACAATGTCAGCAATTTAACGTTTGGAATAAAACGCGCCAAACTGCGAATCGCTTTGCTAACTTGGTCGGCTAATTCGCGCGTTGGACACAATACCAACGCTTGGGTTTCATAAAGATTCACATCGATTTGCGACAATAAACCCAGACCGAAGGCAACCGTTTTACCGCTGCCCGTTTTCGCTTTGGCAATAATATCGTCGCCCGCTAAAATAAACGGAATGCTTTGCGCTTGAATCGGGGTCATTTCGGTGTAACTCAACGCCTCCAGACCTTGTAATAACGGGGCGGAAATGGCTGCGCTGGAAAATTTAACAGGTTCTTGCATGAATTTGGCTCTTAAAAATGAAAAATAAAGTGAATCAGTATATCGTTACCGCACCCAATTCGCCGCATTATCCGCATTGAAATGGTTAAAAATTCGTTTGAACATTCAAATTAAACAATGCGATAAACCATTAAATCCACTCACGCACAAATAAAAATCATGACCACTAAAATTAACGCGCTCGACGCACTCAAATTTGATAATAGTTTTATTCGAGATGTGAAAGTTTCTTTTTGTGTTTGAGCTTACGTTGCAGAATGGCTAATTTTTCAGCCGATTTTTTAAAACTGTTCAACGATTCAAAGAATGCGCCATCTGACAATGTCGCAAACCGTTTCACGCCCATGTCAATGCCAACCGCTGGCGTTGATTCGTGGGGTTTTATCTCGGCTTCATATTCCACTTGAATTGAAACGATCCAGTGTTTGCCTTTGCGACTCACCGTGATATTTTTTGGCGTACCAATTCCATAGTTTCGACCCAAAATTTAATGTGTCATAGCGCAGAATCGGTTGTTTTTGGTTCAGTCTGTACAAATTCAATGCCAAGGCTTTATTCCAAACAAAACGACACCCACCCGCATAATTTATCAATTTCTGCTGGCTTTCTGTGGAGATTTTCAGCCTAAATTTAAAGGCTTTTCGTATCGTTTTGTTCGTGTGTGTAGTCTAACTCAAAAGCGGAGCTACGCCGAATATGCCGCTACATCCCCGACCTGAAGAGACTCGGTCTTGCGGCATTTTTGATAAAAGAAATGAGCGAACCGTCAGCTGACAACTAAAACTACCACGAAGGAAATTCGTTTGCCTCTGCAATGATTTTTTCCAAATCTTCTCTGGTTTTACTTAAAGAAAGTATCGCTTCATCTGATTCCAACATGGATTTATAGGCTCGCAACGATGTAATAATCAATGTCGATAATTTTTGTGACGTAAGTTCACTTTTTGCTTTGTAATCGTTGATGTCATATTTTTCGACCACTATTCCCTCTGGAGCCTGTCCTGCTTGCCCTGTGCGTAAAATGATACGGGAATTTTTATCTTTTAACTCTTCACGGATAAAATGTATTAACTGCAAACCCGCATCATCGGTTTCCATCACCACGTCTAATAAAATGATGGAGATATTTTTTTCTACGGTCAACAAGGCTCGCGCATCCTTACCTGAATAGGCACTTAGCATCTCAATTGGACGATTTTCAAAATGAATATCCTCTAAAATCAATCGAGTCATCGTATGTACACCTTCATCATCGTCAACAACCAGTATTCGCCATGAGATTTGCGGTATTTGTACACTGGATTTTGCAGAGGATTTTTTCAGATTTAACTTATTTTTTTTCTGGATCATGGTGAATTCCAAGAGTAATTTTTAAGATGAACACACAGGAGAACATTTTGGAAATGTAACGACAAAAACAGTACCTTTTGGCGAACTAAACATTTTTAAATGACCTTTTAAAGTCTGGTAAACAAGATTGTAAACAATATGCAACCCCAAACCAGTACCGCCATTATTACGTCGCGTTGTAACAAATGGTTCAAAAACTTTTTGCTGTAAATCTTTGGGAATCCCTTTTCCATCATCGCGGTAGACTAATCTCACCGCATTGTTACGACTAAATTGAGTAATTCGAATAGATAACACGCCTGCTTGCTCAGGTTCATAAGCATGTTGCAAAGAATTCATAACAAAATTAGTGATAATTTGGGCGATGGCTCCCGCGCAACAGCTTATTTCTAAATCATCTGGACAGGTCAAATCAACGCGAAGTGCTGTTTTTTTCAAAGTAGGATTCAAGCTCGATAATATATCCTGAATGTAGTGTTTGAGCAGAAATGTTCGTTTTTCACTGCTCGTTTCGTCCACTGCCACTTGTTTAAAACTACCAATTAAAGCCGCAGCTCGTTCACTATTAAAGGTAATAAGTCGCGTAAGTTCTGTCGTTGATTTGAAATAGTTCGTTAATTCAATTTCTTCCAATTCGCCTTGTTCGTATAACGCTGCAACTTTGTTCGTCTTACTATTGAGATGCGTTGTCGATGTCAAAATGATACCAAGCGGTGTATTGATTTCGTGTGCCACACCAGCAACTAGGCTTCCTAATGCCGCCATTTTTTCAGATTGAACCAAATCGCTTTGCATAGATTTTAGTTCGCGTAATGACGATTCCACACTTTCTTTTTCTAAACGAATCATATTTTCTCGTTCATGACGCTCACTAATGTCATGAACAGTTGCATGCAGTACGAGCTTATGATTTAAAACGATAGAGCGCAGAAGTACCTCCGCAAAAAAAGGTTCTCCCGTATCAGCGCGTTTATGCACCCACTCGAAACGAATAAATCCTTTCTCAAGTGCTACAGCAATCCGTTTTGCCACTAAAATGGCAGAACTTGTGCCACAAGGTTGTTTTGGCGGTGATAAAGTGCTGGGACTACTTGAACAAAACTCTTGGTATGCAGAGATGCCAAACAATTTTAATGTGGGCGCATTGCAATGGATGAAATGACCTTCGTCGATAATCATCACGGCCTCCGGCGTGCAATTATAAATTTCACAAAATTCTGAAATACAGTGAAAAAAACCATAAATTGCCTGCTGTTCTGGCAAAAAATACGCCCTCATATGAACATTAACTTGGTATTTCTCTTTATGACAGTAACTGATTTCAACATGATCATAATTTTGGGTCATGATTTTTTCAATGTCGATTTTTTTTTCATCTAAATTCCACGCTGATTCCAATTCACCGAGACTCATGTTCAACAATTCCGTTTTTGAATAACCGCTCATTCTGGAAAGGGCATCATTAACTTGTAAAAAGTTACCTTGTAAATCAATTATCCAAAATCCATCGAAAGAATAATCAATAGCTGTTTGAAGTGTTTTAAATAAACGTTCGTTTTGTGTAAATGTGGCATTCATCGCATCAATCTCAAGGATTCCAGTTACTACCGTCTTTAATTTTTTTGCGTCTTGCGCCATTCCCTTTAAGAATCAGACGATTGGGAACGGGAATATTCTGAGTTTCTGTTTGATGAAGTGAAGGTAAATCATCTCTAATAAACAGTACATCTGCGTTTTCACGCTCAAGCTGTTGAGTATAATGTAAAATAACCGATTCTGTGAGAGGTGTTATACCGATAAATTTAACATGAATAATTTCAGTAAAATCGCCGCTGTGTATTTTTTGTTGCAGTTGTGTTTTCGCCATAATTTCAAAAGAAACTTTAATTTCACTATTCGGTAAGAGCATGACGCAATTGTTGTAAACAGTATGCAGTTTTAAACAAATGGATTTATTTTTACTATTATTGAGAATTCCGCAACCAGAGATACTAATATCACGCAATTGTAATTCAATGATGTTCACTAAACTTTCATCACTTGTCATTGGATTGGCATCGTTTTTCTTCGGCTTCAAAGTTTTTTGAATTTTCTTTGGAGTAGATAGTTCTGGGTAGTTTTTTAACAACTCTTTGTCTTCGGCTTGCCATTGTTCTTGTAGCTGATTATAGGCTTCTTCGTATTGCGGCGTTGCGCCTACTTCTGGTTTATACAGTTGAATTTGGCAATAAATGGGTTGAAGAGTGGGTGTATCGATGCGGTAATAATCGCGTCGATTACCAATATTTAACTCAATATATTCTAATTCAATTGCAGGTTCGATGAAGGGTGGCGGAATTAACGTACTATCTTGTGCATTTTTAATACTAATTACAATACTTTCATGATTCACCTGATGCGCTAATTCAGATAAAAATTGAGTATGAATGACTTTGTCTAAATCATCGAGAACAATAACCGCCCGCGCCGATAAGCCTTTTAATTCGCCTTCGATAATTTTCAAACCATAATCATCAGCAAACGATGAACGAAAACTCGATAAGGTAATCACCTTGTGCAAGCCTTCCGTTTTGCAAAATTGATGTTGAGCAAAAGGTAAGTCAGCCGAAATAATCAACACGGCAGTATTTTCTAATTCAGTCACTGTTTGATTAAATGTTCGTATAGAAGCGGCACAAATAGGTTCGTCAAAACTAGTAACGATATTCAAGATTTTATATTTTCTTGCATAGGTTGCCAGCGTCACATTTTGCAATTCACCATTTACTAGAGAAAAATGGGGAGCTTGGCATCCAACCTTCGGTAATTCGCCATTTGTCTTCATTGCCATGCGTAATTTTGTCTTCCAGCAAGTGTGAAATGACACCGAATTACGGCGATGCGTTTCACCAAGTGCAATAGGAAAAATTTCAGAAATAATTGCTAAAGACGCATTATTAAAAGCAGAACTATAATCAATCAATTGCAGTGCTTCTTCATATTTTTTCTCGTTAGCGAGTTTGGCTACTTTGCCTGCTTCAATATGAAATTCAGCATGTTTCTTGATGCAATTTAGATAACGCGGAAGATTGCCAACATGAGTAGTGGTATTTTCACGGTGTAACCATTTTCCTAAATCACAGCAATCATCTTTAGAAATAGTTTCTAGGTTGAATGTTTCTTCATTTACAATCGCCTCGCGGAATTTTCTTTTCCATGTTGAATGACTCATCGCTAATTGAAGATGATGATGCGTAATGGGTTCAAACTCACTGGTAAAGATTGTTAAATTTTGTTTGTTCTTATCGTTCATTAAAATCTCCATAAAAATAATAGAATGTTGAAATCCATTTACTAAATTAAAGCCTTTAGAATCAAAATATCGCCGCAAAATCCATGGAAACTATTTATGTTATTGCAGAAATTCAATGGGGTATATTGAAGATTATTTGTCTTTTAGGATCCATTTTGTGAAGAACATGGTCGTTAAAATCGTCCTTTTGAAACCACCAAGCAAAATAGTTATCGATGTAGCCTTTTGTCATTAAACCCATAAGGTTTTTGGGTTCTGGATATTGTTTTGCGATAAGTCTCAATTGCTGTTGGCTCTGTATATTTCCGCTGGCATGCACATCATTTTTAGAAAATGTAATTTCATCTAAATATTTTGGCAATAAGGTAAATTCAGATTTATCGTAAAAATTCCTTTCAAATAATGATTCCTCAAGTAATTCAGAATTAAATTGAGCGATTTCAGCAAGCAATCTGCATACAGATAAAAAATTGTCATTGTCTGCGGACACTTTTTCTAGCGAATTGGCTTCGTATGAAACAAATTCATTTCTATGTTCAAGCTCTTCAATTATTTTTTCAATAGATTTACTCAATTTAGCATCAAATTTTTGTAAGTATTCGACTGTCCATTTTGACGCATCTTCATGAGAAGTTTGAAGGATTTTCCCTTTATCCCATTTGTGATTAGGCAATGTGCAACAAACAGCTCTTAATAATGAAAGCGTTGCGTAGTATTTTAAAGAGGAAGCCGTAATGTGTAACCCATGACTTTCTACAATTTTCCATGCGTTAATATGAGAAGTTGCCACAGCGATAAGTTTTGCTGCTATAAAAAAACGGCATGTCCATTCTGAGTTTTTTTCGGTGTTCCAAAAATCTGTAATTTTTGAATATTGTCCCGAAATACTTACAATCCTTTTTTTAAAACGTTTCTCATTAAACGTTATGTTGATTTCTCGAAACGGGTAATACCAGTTTTTCCCCGCAAATGGTGTTGCTTGACGCATTTTTATTCCTTTCAAATTTGGATTTTTACAAATGTAGTTAGCTCGATTTTAATTCTAAAATGTGACAGAAATACGAATTTCGTATTTAAATTTAAATTTAAAGCAATCACGATGTGGTTATTCGCCTCGACGATGACTCATAAAAAGTTGTGTGAAAAATCATATTGCGATGTTTTATATTGCTTATTTCAAACATTTTTCAATCATAAAATTCTCATCAAATTTTGCTTTGGTCAAAATCAATAGCTCAGTTATATCCATATTTTCTAACAAACCACATTTTCACCAATTGGGTGAGTACGCAATAACTGGATAGAATCAACGCTAACCACATAAAGTATTCAACTGGCAACGGCACAAATCCTAACACAGAGGCGATGGGCGAAAATGGCAAATACACGGCGATAGCCATGATGGTTAGCGTAACCAACAGCATCGGTAAAGCGGGACGACTTTGTAAAAAGGGAATTTTAGGGGTGCGAATAATATAAACAATAAGTGTCTGCGTCATCAAACTTTCGACAAACCAGCCCGTTTGAAACAGAGCTTGTTCCTCGACGGTATTGGCTTGAAAAACAAACCACATCAAAGCATAAGTCGCGTAGTCGAAAAGTGAGCTAATCGGACCAATAAAAAGCATAAACCTTTGAATGTCACCAACTTGCCATTTTCGTGGTTTTTCAAGATATTCACTGTCAACATGGTCAAATGGAATTCCCATTTGCGAAAAATCATAAAGCAGATTATTCAATAAAATTTGTACAGGTTGCATGGGCAAAAATGGTAACAATGCGCTCGCGCCCAAAATGCTAAACATATTGCCAAAGTTAGAACTAGTACCCATTTTGATATATTTGACAATGTTACCAAACGTTCTGCGACCTTCAAGAATACCTTGCTCTAGCACCAGCAAACTTTTTTCTAACAAAATAATGTCGGCGGATTCTTTGGCAATATCAACCGCCGTATCAACAGAAATTCCCACGTCCGCTTCTCTTAATGCAGCGGCATCGTTGATGCCATCGCCCATAAATCCCACAATGTGACCTTTGGTTCGTAGCACATGAACAATTCTTGATTTTTGCAGTGGCGATAATTTAGCAAAAACAGTGGTCGTTTCAGCAAGCGTAGCGAGTTCTTCATCAGATAAATTTTCAACTTCACAGCCCAACAAGGTGTTTTGAACATTTAATCCGACATCTTTACACGTTTTGCGAGCAATGATAGCGTTGTCACCCGTTAAAACTTTTACTTGTACACCGCCGCGATTGAGTGCCGAAATCGCAACAGCAGCCGAATCTTTTGGCGGGTCAAGAAACGCAATAAAACCGATTAAAATTAAATTGTGTTCATCGGCAACAGAATAACTCGATTGTTCAAGCAAAAATTCTTTATAAGCCACGGCAATGACTCGCAGTCCATCTTCGTTAAGTTCCTGATTTAACTGTGTGATTTGCTCCTGAATCGCAGTGTCAATAGGAAAAATTTGATTATTTACTTTGACGTGCGAACAGGCTTGAAGAATTTCCTCGACCGCACCTTTGCAAATAAGTTCATGGTGATGATTTTCTTCTTCAATCACCACCGACATGCGGCGACGAGCAAAATCAAAGGGAATTTCATCAATTTTGCGAAAATTACGCTCAACTTTTAAAACATCGTGAAGCTCGACGTGTTCTAAAACAGCAACGTCCAGCAAATTTTTTAAACCAGTTTGATAAAAACTATTGAGAAAAGCGAACTCCAAAACTTCTGCATTTTCTTCGCCGTAAATATCAAGGTGCATTTTTAATATAATTTTATCTTGCGTCAGTGTCCCCGTTTTGTCGGTACACAAAATATCCATCGCGCCAAAGTTTTGAATGGCATCGATATTTTTAACAATTACTTTTTTATCGGACATAGCAATTGCGCCACGCGCTAAGTTTGCCGTCACAATCATCGGTAACATTTCGGGCGTTAAACCAACCGCGACAGAAAGTGCGAAAAAGAAGGCTTCTGTCCAATTTCCTTTCATTCCGCCATTGATTAGAAAAACGGCGGGAGCCATCACCAGCATAAATCGTAGCAGCAAAAAACTGACATCATTTACGCCTTTATCGAAACTGGTCACGGTTTTGTGAGCAACAACCGTTTTCGCCAAAGAACCCAAATAAGTAGTGCCGCCCGTTTCGATAACAACGGCAGTTCCTGTACCACTGATAACATTTGTACCCAAAAAACAAAGGTTTGCTAGTTCTAATGGATTGTTGAGTTGTAACTGATTGCTCGGCAAGATAGGCTGTTTTTCAACAGGCAACGATTCACCCGTTAATGAACCTTGACTGACGAATAAATCTTTCGCAGAAATCAAACGGACATCTGCTGGAATCATGTCGCCGGCGGCTAAAAAAACCACATCGCCTGGGGTGAGTAATTTAATTGGGATTTCTTGTCGATTTGGAACATCAAGGTTGAGCGTCAAACCTAAATCTCGTGCCAAACTCGGAGAAATATCTTTACGCGGATCTTTGCGGCTAACCGTTGCGGTTGTACGCACCATTTCTTGTAGTTGTTGAGCGGCTTTATTGGAGCGAAATTCTTGAGAAAATCGCAACATAACACTAAAAACGACCATGCTAAAAATAATTACAGCCGCTTTTGTGTCTTCGGTTAGTAGCGCAATGCTCGCCAACGTTAGTAATAAAATAACCAATGGATTTTGAAATGTTTTTAAAAACTGAACGTACCATTTTTGTGGTTTTTCATGAGCAATCTCATTCAATCCAATTTTACCCAGTCGCAAAGAAGATTGAAGCTCGCTTAATCCTTCGGACGATGTATTTAAAATTTCAAATACCGTTTCTGTATCACTTTGAGCGATTTGAATAAGTTTTGCGGGTAACAATGGAGAAACGGCGTGTACAGTTGGAAGCTGATTACCAAATGTTCCGTTCCAGCCCCATATACTTCTAAACACTGTTTTACTTTCGGAATTTGCTTTCATATACGCTGCTCAACTTTAGAAATCACGGAAGGTAAATTTTCATAGGTATTCAGAAAGCCACTTCCCATTAAAAATGGGAAATTATTTTTGACCGTATCCCAATGTTCAAAGTTATAACCATGAACGCAATGCTCTTAATTGGGCGGTCTTTTTTGATTGATGCGTTTCCATTCGGACTAATACACTATCAAGAATTCGCATTGCCTCTATAATGTATTTTCCCTTGTTAAGCATGACACATTCAGCCCGTTCCGCCATTGCCGCATCAGTCATTTCGGCGCGAGTCGGTCTACCTGTTTTTGCTAAGGTTTCCAAAACTTGAGTTGCCCAAATGACGGGAGTATGAGCTGCTTCACAAATCCATAAAATTTCCTCTTGCATTTCAGCCATCCGCTCAAAACCAATTTCCACCGCTAAGTCACCTCTTGCAATCATTACTCCAAAAGGATGTTTGCTCGCGGCGGCTACAATTAGGCTTGGTAAGTGTTCAATTGCTTTTGCTGTTTCTATCTTTGCAATCATTGCAATTTTTCGTTGCGGATTTCGCTTTTCAATTTCCTGTTGAATTAAATGAATATCTTTAGTCGTTTGGACGAAGGAGTAGTTAATGATGTCGGCATATTTCACAATAAAGTCTAAGTCGATAATATCTTTAGCTGTTAACGCATCGAGGTTTAATTTGGTGTCAGGAAAGTTTATCCCTTTGTCGGATTTGATTTTATCGCCCGTGTCGCTGGCTTGAGTGATTAGCAATACTAACCCTTCTGAGACACATTCGTTGACGATAGCCCCTATTTTTCCATCATCAAACCATATTTGTGCGCCAATATGAACCTGCTCAATGACTTCAGGAAGCATACATTGAATTTGAAATGGATATTGCTTTGAAGGCTTGGGAATGGCAGTGGTGAGTAAAATGGTATCGCTTATTTTGATTAGTTTGTCTTTCGGCGTGATAATTTTACCCGTGCGTGACTTGGGTCCACCTAAATCCATCGATATTTTGCATTGAAATCCCGTTTTTTGTTCAGCTCTGCGAACATTGGTTATCATTTGTAACCATTCTTTTGATGTGTCATGAGCGCAATTGATTCGAGCTATATTCATTCCACTCGCTACCATTTGTCTAACTAACTCTGGATTTTGTGCCGTTTCCGTTCCTAGCGTAACCATCATGCGTACTCGACGATTTAAAGGCTTTTTACCAAATACCAATACGGTTTCAGCCTCTAATAAGCGTTGCCCTTGAGTGAGTGATTCCATGGTTTGTTGTGAAATGTAGGAGGTGTATTTTTCATTATCTTCGCCACACAACCGAGCGAGTGTCATAATCACAGCATCTAAATTTTGCAATACTTGAGCTTCGATACGTCCTAATGATGATAAACCTCTAAAATGCAGCATCACTTGTAATTTTCTTAAATCGTGTTGTCTTAGAGCTAGATAGTTCGCCAGATTAGCGGCACTGTAACGAAAATTATTTCTATCTTCGCCAATATCCAGCTTCCATTTGTCTAGTTGTTTTTGACTTTTAGTTAAAACGGAAGACCGCAAATGTATCAGTTCTTCTAATAAAACTTTTGGTTCGGTAAGAGCAACTTCTTCTGTTATCAGTGGCGAGTTCATAATTTTATTGGCTCATGTCATGTGCATACAGGAGAATTTTCATTGCTTATCTCAAATCGACTATCAATGATTTTACCAGCCACAATGAAAGATTCGTTTTTTAGTAAATACTTCCCAAGAAATCTTTTTTACCAATCTCCACGCCATTATGTCTCAAAATTGCATACACGGTGGCAACATGAAAATAGACATTTGGTAAAACAAAATCCAACAAGTAAGGCAAACCCTGAAAGTTGACCGTTTTATCGTGCATCGGTAAAGCAATCGTTTTATCTTCTGAACCGTTTATTTGGTCGGATTTAAAAGATTTAAGTAGAGAAATAGTTTTATCTATCCGTGCCACTATTTCAGAAAAAGTCGATTCGTTATCTTCATATTTAGGTACTTCTAAATCAGCAAGACGAGAAACCGCCCCCTTAGCTACATCGGTTGCAATCTGAACTTGACGAACAAGTGGAAACATATCAGGGTAAAGACGTGCATTGATTAACACTGAAGGATCGATTTTTTTTGCTTCGGCATGAACAACTACTTTTTCGATAATTACCTTTAAATTGGTAAGACTACGAATCATGGGTGGAATAGATGCGGCGTACATGGAAATGGTCATAAGTCTCCTTTAAATGATATTCAAAACTAAATACCTCGATGGTCATTCTCTTACCAAGTAGATAATTTAGCAAGCACGATGACTGTTTCAGATTTCATATTGACCATTGGTCGTTGTGCAATATGCAGGTGTTATCCACTAATTTAGTCAAAACCACGTCTACGAATCCTCTCCACGAATATGCCCTCTGTAGCAATTTTGCCATTATTTTCTATTTTGTAAGTACTCCGCCCCTAAAAAATTAGCTATTCTAACAACATGAAAAATCTAAAACGTCCAGATCTAAAGAGTTAGATGTGATGAGTCATGCAGCAGTGTGAGTGGCTTGTTACGCAGTTGTTTGATTTGCTGGAAGATTTGGAAAGTCGATTGGTTAAAGTTGAAAAAGATAGCAGAAATTCAAGCAAACCGCCTTAAAAAAGAAAAAATCTGTAAGCCTCGAATTGCGTGGCTTGTGGAAAAATCTTTCCTCAAAAAAATAGTTTTTTTCCTGTATTCCAAGGAAAAACGGTGATATTATTTTTCTCTAATTTCGAGGGAATTGTTAGATTTAGGTAAAAATATGAATGATTTGGCACGCAGAATCGCAACATTTGAACAGCGCACAAGGACATAAGCGGATTAGCCGCAAAACCCGCATAGGTTGTATTCATGATTGGCATATTAGGCGGTACATTCGACCCGATTCATTACGGACATTTGCGGGCGGCGTTGGAACTGAAGGAATTATTTGAGCTGGAACACGTTCGACTCATTCCATGCGCCCAACCCGTTCACCGCGATTCGCCAACAGCCAGCGCGTTGCAACGTTTGGAAATGCTGCAACTCGCCACGCAAAATCAAACCGATTTGATTGTCGATGCCCAAGAATTGCAACGTGCCGGTGGTTCGTACACGTTCGACACCTTGACCGCGTTGCGCCGCGATTATCCCGAAACGTCGTTGTTATCATTTATTGGCAGCGATGCGTTTAATGAGTTTACGACGTGGTTTCGTTGGCAGGAATTGTTTGATTTGGCGCACATTGTGGTGATTACACGCCCGAATACGGCGTTAAATCCGCTGGATAATTTTTTTAAAACACGTTTGACCGACGACCGACAAATTTTGAAACAGGAATTAGCGGGACGTTTATTTTTTCAAGAAATTACCCAATTGGCGATTTCAGCGACGACCATTCGCACCCTAATTGCAGCACAGAAAAACCCCCGTTTTTTATTGCCCGATGCCGTTCTCGATTACCTTTCACATCATCAACTTTATCAACGTTAAAACATGAAAAATTCGCTTTTATCGCAACGAGATTTAGCCGTGTTATGGCATCCGTGTACGCAAATGCACGACCACGAAACGCAGCCCCTGATTCCCATTAAATCAGGGCGCGGCGTGTGGTTGGAAGATTTTGAAGGCAACCATTATTTAGACGCAATTAGTTCGTGGTGGGTGAATTTATTTGGTCACGCCAATCCGATTATTAACGCCGCGCTCAAAGCGCAACTCGATAATTTAGAACACGTTATTTTTGCGGGTTTTACGCACGAAGCCGCGATTGAACTCGCCGAAAAATTGGTGGCAATCACACCCGCTGGATTATCGCGTTGTTTTTACGCGGATAACGGTTCGGCAGCGGTGGAAGTCGCGTTAAAAATGAGCTTTCATTTTTGGCAAAATCGAAATCAACCACGCAAAAACAAATTTATTACACTCGAAAACAGTTATCACGGCGAAACGTTGGGCGCATTGGCGGTTGGCGATGTGGCGTTATACAAAAAAACCTACGCGCCACTGTTGATGAACGTAATCACTGCGCCAAGTCCCGATTGTTATTTTCGCGAAGACGGCGAAAGCTGGGCGGATTATTCGACGCGCCAATTCGCGCATCTTGAACGCCTATTACAAGAAAATGCCGACGAAGTTTGCGCGATTATTGTTGAGCCGCTCGTTCAATGCGCGGGCGGAATGCGAATGTACGACGCAATTTATTTGAAGCTGCTGCGCGAGGCGTGCGACCAATACAACGTGCATTTAATCGCCGATGAAATTGCGGTGGGTTTTGGACGAACAGGCACTTTATTTGCGTGTGAACAAGCCGGCATTTCGCCCGATTTTTTATGTTTATCGAAAGGTTTAACGGGCGGTTATTTGCCACTTTCGGCGGTATTGACGACGAATGACATTTACGCTGCGTTTTATGACGATTATTCTAAAATGACGGCGTTTTTGCATTCGCACAGTTACACGGGAAATGCGTTGGCGTGTCGGGCGGCGTTGGCAACGTTGGGTATTTTTGAAACGCAAAACGTATTGGCAAATAATCAGGTTTTGGCGGCGACCATGAAAACGTTGTCGCAACGTTTTTTGAATCATCCGAACGTGGCGGAAGTGCGGCAAACGGGCATGATTGTCGCTATTGAATTGGTGAAAAACAAACGCACCCGCGAAGCGTATCCGTGGCAAGAACGACGCGGTTTGCAAGTCTATCGTTATGCGTTATCGAAAGGCGTTTTGTTGCGTCCGTTGGGCAATGTAATTTATTTTATGCCGCCGTATGTCATCACATCCGAAGAATTAGCGTTGATGTTTGACGTGGCGTGGCAAGCCATCACGACGTAACTATTTAAAATTTACCAATGCGTGTCGTCGCGGTCGAATTGATTTTCAAGATACGGCGTTTGCGGCAGCCGTTCGAGTTCTTCGCGCCACCGTCTATCTTCACGGAATTGTTTGTCGTGCTGCTGAAAATGTTGCTGTGGCGGCTGCATATAAATTTGAATCGGCGACTGTTGATAACTCTGTTGATAACGCGGCATTTGCATCGCGCGTTTCTCACGGCGTTCACTTTCATACCATTCTTCACGCTCATGATTATCACGGCGACGGTCGCGATCACGACGTTCGTCGTCGCTATCGCTGTAGTATTCATGTGCGTAACGGTCATCCGCCTTCGCGTTCATCGTGCAACTTAACGCCATAATCGTACAGCAAAAAATAGCCCTTAACTTGTTCATCACTTTCCTTTTATTATTTTGTCCAAATTTACACCTTTTACCGCTTATAATAACTGCCAACTACCGTTTAAATCATACACTTCATGGCACAATCATCAATGGAAAATTTCATCGCAGGTCAACGCTGGATTAGCAATACCGAATCCGAATTGGGCTTAGGACTCATTCTCGAAGTTAGTTTTAATCGCGTCAGCGTGTTGTTTTTAGCGTGTGACGAAAAACGCATTTATGCCATCGACAACGCGCCGTTAACCCGCGTTAATTTTTCAATCGGCGACCATATCGAATCGGTCGATGACGAAAAATTAACCGTTTTAAAAGTGGTCGAAAACGAAGGCATTTTGACCTACCTTTGTGAAAACGAAGACGGCGAAACGGTCGAACTCGAAGAAATGGATTTGAATCATCACAGCCAATTCAACAAACCGCAAAACCGTTTATTCACCGGACAAACCGATCCGAATGCGTGGTTTTCGTTGCGTTACGAAACCTGGCAACGTTTACAGCAGCACGCGCAATCACCCGTCAAAGGTTTATTAGGTGGACGCGCGGCGTTAATTCCACATCAAATTTTTATCGCTCACGAAGCGGCGAATCGTGCCGCGCCACGCATTATGTTGGCGGACGAAGTCGGTTTAGGCAAAACGATTGAAGCCGGTTTAATTTTGCATCATCGCGTCAATAATGGTTTGAGCAAACGGGTGTTGATTATCGTGCCAGAAAGTTTGTTACATCAATGGCTGGTGGAAATGCTGCGTCGATTCAATTTGCGTTTCAGTATTTTTGACGAAATGCGTTGCTTGGGCGAATTGGGCAATGACGGGTTTGAAGAGGAAGACGATTTATACAATCTGGCGAATCCGTTTTTGTCGGAACAATTGATTTTGTGCAGCCAATCGTTTTTTTCGGAATATCCAGACCGCCAAGAACAAGCGTTAGATGCCGGTTGGGACATGGTAATTGTCGATGAAGCGCATCATTTGGAATGGTCGGAAACTGCGCCGAGTGCAGATTATTTATTTGTTGAACAGTTGGCGCAAATTTCACCGAGTTTGATTTTGCTCACCGCCACGCCCGAACAATTGGGCAAAGAAAGTCATTTTGCGCGTTTACGATTATTAGATCCCGACCGCTTTTACAGTTTCGCCGCGTTTTTGGAAGAAGAAAAATCGTTTGAACCCGTCGCGAATGCCGCAAAATCGTTGTTGGCAGACAAACCATTAACAGCCGAAGAACAAAAACATTTAGCCGTTTTGTTGAAAGACGACAACGTTTCTAAAACATTAGAAAATTTAAACGATGCTGAAAAATCAGCTGCCGCGCGTCAAACGCTCATCAACATTTTGCTCGACCATCATGGCACGGGACGCATTTTGTTTCGGAATTCGCGCCAAACTGTGCAAGGTTTTCCCGAACGTGAATGTTTTGGTCATGCGTTAAAAGCACATCCCCCTCAATCCCCCGGCTTAGAACCCCCCTTTGAAGGGGGGCAGGGGGTCTGTGCTTTAGACTTACAAAACGACGCGCGTTATTTGTGGCTGGTTGAAAAAGTAAAACAACTCGCGGGCAAAAAAGCGTTATTGATTTGCAAACACGCGCAAACAGCGGTGGATTTAGACGGCACCTTGAAAAATCGTGCGGGTATTTCGTCGGCGGTATTTCACGAACACATGACGATTATCGAACGTGACCGCGCCGCCGCGTATTTTGCCGACGAAGAAAGCAGCGCACGATTGTTGATTTGTTCTGAAATCGGTAGCGAAGGACGCAATTTTCAATTTTTGCAGCATTTGATTTTGTGGGATTTACCGACGAATCCGGATTTGTTGCAACAACGCATCGGGCGTTTGGATCGAATCGGGCAGAAACACGTTATTCAAATTCACGTTCCGTATTTGGAAAACACCGAACAAGCGATTTTATATCGTTGGTACGACGAAGGATTGAATGCGTTTCGGGCGAATAATTCTGCCGCGCAACAAGTCGCCGATTTGTTGCAAAGCGAATTGCAGCGTCTTTTGAAAACTGACGATGCAACCGAAATCAACCTATTCATCGAAAAAACTCGCGCATTAAGTCACGACGTGGAAGCCCAATTGCATCAAGGGCGCGATCAACTTTTAGAATTGAATTCATGCCGCAAAGAAATCGCCGACGAATTCATTGCCGAATTATCCGCGTACGAAAGTGAACGCACGCTGTGGGATTACATGGAATCGGTGTTCGATTGTTATGGCATCGATACCGAAGAACATTCGGCTGGCGCGTATATTTTGATGCCGAGCGACCATTTGCGTTGTGAAACCTTTCCGCATTTGACCGAAGACGGTTTGACCGTGACGGTCAGTCGCGCTCAGGCGTTAGCGCGGGAAGAGCTGCAATTTTTGACGTGGGAACATCCGTTAGTCACCGCTGCAATGGACATGGTTTTATCGAGCGAAACCGGCAACGCGACATTAAGCACCGTGAAACATCCCGATTTAAAAGCGGGGCAATTTTTCTTGGAATGTTTGTTTATTGTTGAACACAGTGCACCCGCCGAATTGCAAATCAACCGCTTTTTGCCGAACACGCCGATTCGTGTGTTAATCAATCAATTCCAAAAAGATGTCACGGCGGAATTTTCGCACGAAAGTTTAATCGACAGCGGCGTGGCGTTTGATAAAGATGCGATAACGCTATTTTTGAATAAACAGCGGGCGTTGATGTTGAGAATTTTGGCGTTTGCGGAACAACAAGCGCAAATTCAAAAAACCGTTTTGTGCCAACACGCGACCGCGACGATGTTGGAATCGTTGACCAGCGAAATTAAACGGCTGGTGCGTTTGCAAAATGTAAATCCGAGCATTAAAAACGACGAAATCGAAGCCTTGAAAGACAAAACGCTTTTGATTCATGAAAATATCCAAATCGCGCAATTACGTTTGGACGCGGTGCGTTTTGTGATTACGCGCTAATTTTTAACCCCTTTATTTTTTAACTTTAACTTAAACTTAAACAGAGAATTATTATGTCTACCATCAAAACTTACGAAGGTCATTTTGCGGCACAAGGCGGCAAATTTTGTATCGTGTCATCACGTTTCAACAGCTTCATCGTGGAACAATTAGAAAACGGAGCTATCGATGCGCTGGTACGTCACGGCGCAAACAAAGACGATTTACATTTGGTCAAAGTGCCAGGCGCATTTGAATTACCGATGGTAGTGCAACGCATCGCGGCAAGTAAAAAATACGACGCAATTATTGCGTTGGGCGCGGTCATTCGTGGCGGCACACCGCATTTTGAATACGTCGCGGGCGAATGCGTTAAAGGCTTGTCACACATTTCGTTGCAATACGATATTCCCGTCAGTTTTGGCGTGTTGACAGTGGACAGCATTGAACAAGCAATTGAACGCGCTGGCACAAAAGCCGGTAACAAAGGTGCCGAAGCCGCATTATCGGCGATTGAAATGGTGAGCTTATTTAAAAATCTGGAATTATCATGAGCAATCCGAAAAGTAATGCCCGCAAAGCCGCCGTTCAAGCGATTTATCAATGGCAAATTACCGGTCAAAATCTAAATTTGATTGAGCAGTATTTCGCTGATGAGCAGTTTTTTTTGAATGGTGAAAAACTGGATAAAAGTTACTTTTCAGAAATTTTTCACGGCGTGCCACAAGATTTGATTGCGATTGACGCGCTGTTGAGCCAATTTGTTGATCGTCCCGTTGATGCCGTCGATCCGGTGGAACGCGCCATTTTGCGATTGGGAACGTATGAGTTAATTCATTGCCCCGAAACACCGTACAAAGTGATTATTAACGAATCCATCAATTTGGCGAAATTCTTCGGCGCGGATGGCAGTCACCGTTACGTTAATGGTATTTTGGACAAAGTCGCCCAAACTCAACGCGCTGAAGAAATTAGTAACAAGCGCAAACCTGAAGTTAAAACTGAAATTAAAGTTGAAATCGAACCTGAAACCGAAGCGGACACCCACGCTGAAAGTTAGTTGTGAACCCTTGACCACAAAATGAGACCACCGAAATGCCGATAGATTTTACCAATACAGCACAAATTGCTGCCTTAACTCCGTCGGACATTTCGGCGATTGATATAAGTTCCATTGCGAAATTAGATTTTAAAGCGGTGTTGCCTGAACAAATTGCCGGATTAACGCCACTGCAAATTAGCGCGTTGAGCGACGCTCAAATTAAAATGCTGAATCCCGACCAAATTGCCGAATTTAGCGTGTTGCAAATTCGTGCTTTCACGTCGGCACAATTAAAGTTTTTGCCGATTGAGGATATTGCGGCGATTGGTTTACAGGCGTTGAATGGTTTAACGTCCGACAATCTCCCAGGTTTAACCACCGCGCAAATACACGCTTTCACGTCGGCACAAGTGCATCAATTTACGCCCGTACAAATTAACGTTTTCAGTTCCATTCAACTTTCTAATTTGGTGAATGATGCCATTCCTGCTTTAACCGTCAATGCGATTAAAGCCTTAAACTCGACAAATCTTGCCGGATTACAGATTGAATTTTTAGTGGGTCAACAAGTGTCGGCATTATCGCCAACACAAATTCCGCTTTTTACCGCAAAACAAATTAGTTCGTTAACTTCCGCACAAACGCCGTTTCTTTCTTCATCACAAATCAGCGCGTTAACGAGTTTAGAAATTTCTAAATTACAACCGAATGCGCTTGCGGCTTTATCAACCGATGCGGTAAAAGGATTGACGACTGGCAACGTTTCCAGTTTAACCACCACGCAAATTAAAGCCTTAACCACCCTTCAACTTGAGCAATTAACATCGACGCAAACGGCAGCATTGTCATCAAATCAAATTGCGGCATTGGATAAAAGCCAATTGCCACCCAGTTTAATAAGCGTGTTGGATGTTACAAAATTCGACATTGCAAAATTAACATCTACTCAAATTGGCGCATTAACAACAGAGCAAGTTTCGCAATTAACCCCTACTCAACTTCAAGAAATTGCGCCCAAGTATATTTCTAACCTGCATTTACAAGCATTGTCCCCTGAACAACTGGCTGTTTTATCGACCGCCCAATTTGCGACATTGTTACCGCAACAAATTACAGCATTAACAAACCAGCAGTTGTTAACACTAAGTTCGAGTCAATTAGAATCTTTATCATCCAATGCCATCGTTGCATTCACATCCGAACAATTGAATTTTATGACTGGCGAGCAAGTCAGTTGGTTGGAAGCTAAAAAATACTCGATTGTGCATGCCGGAAAAACAATTGTAGGTGGCGAGGGAAACCAGTCTATAACGGGTACCGAAAAAAATGACACGTTAGATGGTGGTGCGGGCGACGATACCTTAACAGGTGGAAATGGCGTAGATACGTTTATCGTCGGTTCTGGAAAAGATACCATCAAAGATTTGGGCGCAAATGACGAAGCGGATATTATTCAAATTTCTAAGGGTGCAACAGCCATCATTACGGCAACTGGCGCGTGGACAGCAACTGAAGAAACCGTCAATAACGGCAAAGCCACGATTACAACTGATGGAATTGGAAACATTGACCTTTCGGCGGCGACGGGAACTAACGGTTGGAATTTAATCAGCAAAAATTTCCAACAAGGCATAGTGCTAACAGGGTCTGATTTTGCAGATACCATAACGAGTAGTTACGGAAACGATACACTGGTCGGCGGCAAAGGAGCTGACCTTCTTATTGGTACAAGTTTGCGTGAAACTTATGATTTGGGAAGTGATTCGACTATCAATAACGTTGATAATATCGAGGGTGATTTTAGTGGTGGTTCATTCGGGCAAATTAAATTAGCGGTTAAAGTCACTAAGGTTTTACCCGCATATTTTACAATTTATTCAGACGACAAAAGCATAAAAAATCTATCTTTTAACTCCACCAATGCGACGGTGGAAGAATTAAATACATTGTTGGATTCTGTAAAAGGCACGGCAACCGTTAGCGATTACAGCCACAATTCGTTGTCGATGAAATTCAGCACAAAACATGTCAGAGCCGCCGTTTTAGATACTGGTGACGGTGCCATACTTATCGCAGTTGACGCAGATCATTCTGGTACATTCGATAAAACAGATTATTTGATTCGTGTAACAAATTCCAGTTATGGCGGTGATTATTTTAGTGCGGCTACGTTCATATCCGACAACCCAAGCACTGACACAGGTGTTGATTTCCAAGCATTAACGACCGAACAATTTGCCGCGTTAACCACCTCTCAATTGGTGACACTGACTTCAGAAGATGCGCTATTTTTGACACCAGAACAATTGACGGCATTAAGTGCGCCGCAAGTGGCAGCGTTGACAACAGAAGTATTAGCGAAATTAACGCCTTCACTCACTACCAATTTAAATCTTCAAAATTTATCAGCGACACAAATTGCAGCGTTATCATCTGCACAAATAACTGCATTAACGGCAACGCAAGTCGCCGCATTAAGTTCCGATATATTGGCGGCATTGCCCATAACCACTGTCTCCCAATTAAAACTGACTAAATTATCTTCTGACCAAATCGATAATTTATCATCCGAACAGTTTGCCGCTTTAACGTCCAAACAAATTGCGGCATTAACCACCGAGCAATTTTCTGTCTTAAATGAAAATGATATTGCCGCGTTGAAACCAAGTGCTTTGAGTGCCGCGCAAGTCGCCGCATTGAGTTCTGATACGTTAGCAGTATTGCCGACACAAACTGTCTCACAATTAAAACTGACTAAATTGTCTGCCGAGCAAATCGACGCTTTATCACCTGAGCAATTTGCCGTTTTAACACCTAAACAAATTGCCGCGTTAACGATTCCACAAATCAAAGCCTTATTGCCCGAACAAGCCCAATCGTTAACTTCGGAGCAAGTCGGGGCGTTGAAAATTTCGCAACTTTCTAGTTTAACGACGGATGCTATTTCGGCACTTTCCGTCAATGGCATAGCGGGTTTGAATGCTAAAAATATCGGAGGTTTGACAACGGTGCAAATTGGCGTTTTGACTGGTGAACAGATAGGTCAATTAAAATTTGATTCTTTAAGTGCAGGGCAGTTAGCAGGATTGATTTCTGTAATCTCAACAACGCAGTTAGAACAACTACCCACAGCTAGTTTGGAAACGTTTAAACCAGAACAAGTAAAGCTGATGACTCCGGCACAATTACTTTGGCTGGACAACAAACAATACTCAACGATTAACGCAGAAACAAGCATTGGAAACGGTATCGAAACCTCACTTACTGTAAATGCGCCAAGTGGTACGGCGGCAAGTATTGTTGGTGGGGCTGGCAATCAAAGTATTTCAGGTAGTTCACAAAACGATACGCTATTAGGTAGTAGTGGTAATGATACGTTAAGTGGTAATGATGGTGACGACATACTAACAGGTGGAAAGGGTGCCGATACATTCATCATCAATTCTGGAACAGATACTATTACCGACTTAGGTGGCGGCAATGGTGCTGATGTTTTGCAAATCGACAAAGACGCGACTGTAGTCATTACAGCAATAGGTACATGGGTTGCGACAAATAAGACATATAACGAAGGCTCCGCAACAATTACAACAGACGGAATTGGAAACATTGACGTTTCTAAAGCAGTAGGTAAAGCGGAAGGAGAAAATAAAGGGTGGACATTAAAAACCACAAGCTATCAAATGGGAGCAGGAATAGTTTTAATTGGATCAAATTATTCCGATACGCTAATTGGCGGTAATGGGAATGACACTCTTATCGGTGGCAAAGGTGCCGATCTTCTTCAAGATGGTGGAATAGGAAATGTTTTTGTTTTCGATGAATCCTCAACTGTCGATAGCATCGATACTATTGAAGGTGGAGATTTTAATGTTGGATTACAGGATAAAATAAAACTTCCGGTAAAAGTGAATAGAGTTTTGCCTGATTACAACTTAAACTCAGAAAAGAGCATAAACGTAAACCTAAAGTCTACAGATTTAAAAACGAGTTTGGATAGTTTGCTCAACGAAACAGACACAAAATCGAACGTTAATGGTGTAGACATGAGATTTGATAAGCAGTCTGTAAGTGCTGCTATTTTTTCAACAAGCGATAACAAATCATTTGTAGCTATTGACGCAAATCAGTCGGGGTCATTCGATGACAAAGATTATCTAATTGATATAACTGGTTGGGGAGGGACATGGTTTAGCACCGACACATTTATATCTGATAGTCCCAGCGTAATCAAAAATACAATAAGTACCACTGCCACAACTGGAAATGACAGTATTTCTGGAACTACGTCAAACGACACTATAACAGGTGGCAAGGGTGATGATACGTTAACAGGTGGTGCTGGCGCAGACACATTCATCGTGGATTCTGGCACAGATAGGATTACCGATTTAAATACGGATGACGTGGTGGTACAAATTGCCGATAAAGCCACCGCTATTATCACAGCAACAGGCGAATGGACGGCAACCTCCGCGAGTTCCAATGACGGCACGGCAAGTATTAAAACGAATCGTACTGATGCCATTGACCTGACCGCCGCCATAGGAAGTAACGGCTGGAGTTTAAAAACGACAAACTCGACGGGAACCAGTTTAACGGGTTCAGCTTTTTCAGATACCATCACGGGTGGCGCGGGTAACGATTCACTTTCGGGTGGTGCTGGTTCTGATTCCATCAAAGGCGGTGCAGGTGACGACAGACTTTCGGGTGGTGAAGGAGCTGACACACTTGTCGGTGGCAGTGGCAATAATGTTTTTGTTGTAGATAATTTTGTTAAGAATGGCGTTGATTTAATTGTAGGTACATTCAACGCTGGTTCAGCCGATAAAATTCAGCTTGCTAATTCAGAAATTACAATTGGAAATGTTATAAATCCAAACGGTGAGGCTATAAATTTAGCCTCAAGTGCGTTAAATGGTTTTGTACTAAATACGTTACTTGATACCAATACCGATAAAGCGACGGGGGGATTAAGTGCAAAAAATCATTTTTCTGGTTCAGCAATAATCGATGCCGTCATGTTTACAACCAGCGACAGCAAAACATTTATTGCGATTGATGCTGACAAATCTGGCACATTTAATTCCACCGATTACTTGGTTGAAATTACTGGCTCAACCGTTAAAAGTATTACCACCGCTACATTCTTAGTATCCGACAACATTATCACGGGCGGTAATATATCCGACACAATACCAGGTACAACGGCTGATGACGTGATTACAAGTGGTGCTGGCAATGATAGCGTTTCTGGCGATACTGGAAATGACGTGCTAGATGGTGAGGCGGGGAACGATACGATTAACGGCGGTGCGGGAAATGACATTATTTTAGGTGAAGCTGGTGATGATTCGTTAAATGGTGACGAGGGTGACGACATTATTTTCGGCGGCGCGGGGAACGACACATTAACTGGCGGCGACGGCAATGACGTTTATATTCTCAGCGGCAATTCAACTGTCGATAATATCGATACGATAATCGGCACATTCGCCACTGGTTCGGCGGACAAAATCGACACGTCAACAACCGTTCAAAGTGTTCTTTTGGAACAATCCATAACCGTAGCGGCTGTAGATTTGACTGAAACCATATTGAATGATTTACTCAATAGCACAACAGGCACAGCGGCATCGCACTTCTCGACAACAGAAAACACGGCGGCGATATTAACAACCACCGACAGCAAAACGTTTATTGCAATTGATGCTGACCATTCCGGCACATTTACGAGTACGGATTATTTGATTGAAATTACCGGCTCAACTGGCTTAACTGCCACAGAAATTACCACTGAAACCTTCATCTAAATCTAACCTTCCGAGAACGCTAAAATGATTATAGATTTTACAGATACGGAACAAGCAGCAACATTGACCGCTTCGCAATTGGCGACGTTGCCATTTAGTCGGCTTTCGAGTGATTTCATTTCGGCGATTAACCTTCGCGCCATCGTAGGATTGTCGATTGAAAAACTCAACACGGCACAATTTGACGCGCTGACGACAGAACAAGAATCGATGTTGACGGTTTCGCAAGTATCGAAACTCACGATGACGCAATTGAAAATAATGGATAGCGACATGATTACCGCGATTCCGGTGCGTTCGATTTCAGGATTGAAAGTGCAATATGTGCCGTCGGATATATTTGCGGAATTGTTGCCCGAGCAAATTGCGGGATTAACGTCGCTGCAAATTGGTTCGTTAACCAGTTCGCAAATTTCCGTGTTGACCGACACACAAATCGCGGAATTCAGCGCGACCTCTTTTGCGGCATTAAAAGCGGCACAATTAAAAGCGGTGCCGATTGAAGATATTGCCGCCATTGATTTAATTGCGTTGAGCGGTTTAACCTCGAAAAATATCAGCGGTTTGACAACCGATCAAATTCAAAATTTTACCAGCGAACAGGTTGCCCGATTTACCGCGCCACAAATTAGCGCGTTTAAATCGATACAAATTGCTGCCTTAAACGATGAAGCGATTTCAGCCTTAGCTCCTTCGGCAATCAATGCGTTCAATAAAACTAATATCGTCGGTTTGCCGGTCGAATTATTGACCAGTTACCAAGTGAACTCGCTCACACCGGCACAAATTCCACTGCTTACTACCCAGCAAATCAGCGCGTTAACATCGGATCAAACGCTGTCACTTTCTTCAAGTCAAGTTGCCGCGTTGAAAAGTTCACAGCTGGCGCATTTGGAAATGGACGCGCTGGCGGCGTTGCCCACCGATGCCATAAAAGGTTTCACCTCGAAAAATATGGGCGGTTTAACCCCCGCACACATTAGCGCATTGATCAGCGAACAAGTGGCGCAATTGACCAGTACACAAACGGCGGCATTAACCTCCGCGCAAGTTTTGGCGTTGGATGTTGCCAATTTGCAAAGTGAATTATCGCCGCTCGCGATTCGAGGTTTCATCAAAACCATGCCGCAAATTGATGTCAGTGAATTAACAGCGAGCCACATCAGTTTATTGACGACCAAACAAATGTCGTTGCTAACCACCGCGCAATTGAACACGCTGAGTTCAGACAATGCCGCCGTGTTGCAAGCCACACAATTAGCGGCATTAACTTCAACTCAAACGGCGGCTTTGACTGCCAGCGCATTGGCAGCATTGGCTCCCGCCACCATGATAAATTTAAAACCACGCGGTTTGTCGGTCGCACAAATCAACGCTTTATTACCAGAACAATTCGCCAAAATGCTTTCGTCACAAATTGCCGCGTTGACCACCACGCAAATTGAAGCGTTGACGATTGACCAATTTAATATGTTAAACGCCGCTGCCTTAAAAGGCTTGAGCGCGGAACAAGTCGCGCATTTAGATTTAACGTCGCTCGTTCCCGTTTTAACAACAACGCAACTGACGCAATTAAGCACCAAACAATTAGAAGCCTTTACACCTAATCAAGTCGATCAAATGACCGCTACGCAATATAGTTGGCTGTCGGATAAACAATACAGCGTGTTGACGCAAGGCACGCAAGGCATTGAAACTTCGTTAATTGTTAACGCACCAAGCGGCATCGCGACATTGATTTTAGGAGGCGCAGGAAATCAAACGATGACTGGCAGTTCTGGCAACGATACGATATATGGCGTGGGTAATAATGACAGTATCAGCGGCGGTTCGGGCAATGATTACCTGGACGGCGGCGCGGGAAACGATTTCTTAAATGGCGGTTCGGGCGACGATACACTTTATGGTGGAACGGGAATAGACACGTTAATAGGCGGTGAAGGAAACGACACGTTTATTTTGGCTTATGATTCCGTAGCGGGCAATGTGGATGCTGTTGTGGGAACTTTTAATGCGGGTTTAACCGATAAAATTGATACGTTGGTGACGGTGACTTCTGTGCTGTTAGCAGCCAGTTCAATCGGCGTTGTTTCAACCGATATGAATATCACTGCGCTGAATACGGTGCTTAACAGTTCTTCGGCGAATACTGTGAAATTTTCGATAACAGAAGTGGTCGCCGCTGTTTTTAATACCACCGACAACAAGGCATTTATTGCTATTGATGCTGACCGTAGCGGGACATTTTCCTCGGTGGATTATTTGATTGAAGTCACCGGTTCAACCTTAACAAATGTGACGACGGCCACGTTTATTTAAAAATCGAAATACGGTGTAACACCGTTAATTATCAATATACCACCCCCGAGAAGATTGATTTTTAATGATGTTATATTGTAATTTTCGTCGCAATTGCACCAGTAAATTCTTCAAGGCAGATTCCGTCATACGCTGATTACGCCAAACGACTTTTGCCATTTCAGCTTTTGACACGATGCAATTTTTACTGAACATCAGCAATTCTAACAACAAAGATTCTTTCCTTCCTAAACTCACTTCTTTGCCTTTCACTATCAATTTTTTGTGTATTAAATGATAAAAAACGTCGTCGCTAATGGCATAAAATACACTTTCCTTTTTTTCATTCTTAACGGGTTGTGCCGCTACATTAAGACGTTTAGATATTCTTTGCAGCGCGATATTCAGCTTTTCAAAATTTAACGGCTTCATCATGTACGCTTCGACTTGTAAATTCGCCGCTCGAAACAAATAATCCATATCGTTCAACGCAGTCAAAATAATCACCGCGATTTTACTGTCATCTTTGCGAATTCTTTCGATGAGCGACAACCCGTTGTTATGCCGCATTTTTGTTTCGGTAATAATAAGGTCGATATTTTGTTCACGATAAAGCTGAAGTGCGTAATAAACGCTGTGCGCGATGTGTACGGTGTTAAAGTGTTTCGACAATTGCTGGTGCAGCAATGCCGCTGCTTCGATATTGTCATCGACCAAAAGCAGATTTAGTTTTTTTAAAGTAGGCGTATTTATCAACATAAAAAATCGTAAGTCTAAAATAGAAAGAAATTAACGCCTGCCATTCTATAACGAATCGCGATTATGTTTTAATTCCGGTGCCACAACGCAACAACCACAAAGAAAATAACGTCAGTAATAAAATAAATCCGCCAGTCATTAAAAACGCCAACGAAACATCCACATCCGACACGCCAATAAATTCATAGCGAAACGCATTCACCATGTACAAAATCGGATTTCCCAGCGAAACGTGTTGCCAAATCGGCGGCAACATATCCACCGAATAAAAAACACCGCCCAAATAACTCAGCGGCGTTAAAATGAAATTGGGAATGATGGAAATATCGTCAAAACTTTCGGCGAGAATGGCGTTAATAAATCCCGCCAACGCAAACAATGTCGCGGTTAAAATAACCACGGCAATCGCTAATAATGGATTTTGGATATTCAACGGCGCAAAAAACAACGAAATACCCGCGACCACACCGCCCACTAAAACGCCGCGTAAAATACCACCGAAAATATAACCTGCCAAAATAATCCAATTTGGCACCGGCGCAACGAGTAATTCTTCGATATTGCGTTGAAATTTAGTCGAATAAAATGACGACACCACATTCGCGTAAGCGTGCGTAATGACGGACATTAAAATAATACCTGGCACAATATAATCCATATAACTGATGCCGTGAATGGTGCCAACGCGGTCGCCAATTAGCTTGCCAAAAATCAGAAAATACAACGCCGTGGTAATGGCTGGTGGCAATAAAGTTTGTGGCCAAATCCGAATAAATCGATAAATTTCTTTGCGGACAATCGTATTAAAGGCAATCAAAACGCTCATAAATTTTCTCTGGTATTTTTGCTGTCGATTAAATCAATAAATAATTGTTCGAGCCGATTACTTTTGTTTTTCATGCTGGTAACGTGGATATTTGCCGCGCTCAATTGGGCAAATAAATCGTTCAAACCACGCTCTTTCGGCACGCCCACTTCTATAATTTTTTCCCCTAGCGATTTCAGTGTAAAACCGTTTAACGTCGGCAACGTTGCCACAGGTTGCGCCAAATCTAACACAAAATAATCGATATGCAGGCGCGTGAGCAAACTCGCCATGTCTGAATGTTCGACAATTTTACCCCCATCAATAATGGCGATATTGCGGCACAAACTTTCAGCTTCTTCGAGATAATGCGTCGTCAAAATAATCGTCGTGCCTTGCGCGTTCACGTCCGCCATCATTTTCCACATTGCTCGCCGAATTTCAATGTCCACGCCGGCTGTAGGTTCGTCGAGAATCAATAATTTTGGCGCGTGAACCATCGCGCGAGCAATCATCACACGGCGTTTCATACCGCCCGACAACCGCCGTGACATGGTGTCGCGTTTATCCCACAAATCGACTTGTTTCAAACAGATTTCCGTGCGCTGCACCGCGAGTTTGCGCGGCATGCCGTAATAACCGGCTTGATTAAGAACGATGTTTTTGGCGGTGTCGAATTGATTAAAATTGATTTCTTGCGGCACCAAACCCAAACAACTTTTGGCTAAATTGGGTTCTGTTTTGACATTATGCCCAAAAATTTCTACCGTGCCGCTGGTCGCATTGACCAGTGAACTAATAATACCGATTGCAGTGGATTTACCCGCGCCATTTGCGCCGAGTAATGCAAAAAAATCGCCTTGTTTGACTTCTAAATCAATGCCTTTTAAGGCTTCAAAGCCATTTTTATAGGTTTTGCGAAGCTGACGAATTGAAAGTGCGTTCATTATTTAAATTGAGCCGTTTTTGAGAATGGAATTGGCAAAAAAAAACCGCGCCAGTTTTAAAACTAGCACGGATTTTCCTTTTTTTAACGAACGAAACGAGAGAGCGTAACGTTCTATTTGCTACCTAAATAAGCGAATAATGCGTCAAGAGCTTGGTCTTCACCGTAACCCGCTTTTTTAACGGGACCGACTTCCATAATGGCTGCCATTGCTTTTGGCATTCCGCCTTTGCCTTCTTTAATCATAGTTTCAAGGCTAGCGCGAGTCAATTTGCCAGCTTTTACCAAATCAAACAATTGTGGGTTTGACGCGATGTCGTGGCAAGTGCCACAACCACGACCGAATGAACGTTCATAAATTTTTGCGCCGATTTCTGAGCTTTCATCTGCCAAAACTGAACCGCTTAAACCGATTAACGCTACGGCTGCTAAAGCTAAAATTGATTTTTTCATAATATCCTCAAGGTAGTAAAAAGTTGTTTTTCTTGTTTTAAAAAGTATTCAATGTGAACTTGAACGTAGCAAAGGATAAGGATTTTGGCGCGAAAATTCAACGCTTTTATTGAAAAATCGTTGTTCATGTGGCTTTATTCGCAAACCAATTTAATTTTTCGTGCAAACTCACCACCGTACCAATAATAATCAGCGTCGGCGGTTTAATCGTTTCGTGTTTCACCATTTCAGGCAGCGTGCTTAATGTACCGGTAATGACACGCTGTTGGGAAGTCGTGCCTTTTTCAATCAGCGCAATCGGCAAATCTGCTGCACTTCCGTGTGCCATTAACGTTTCGCAAATTTTTTCCAGCCCGACCAAACCCATATAAATCACGACCGTTTGATTTGGCGCAGCGAGTTGTGTCCAGTTCAAATTGATCGAATCGTCTTTCAAATGTCCCGTCACAAAAACACACGATTGCGCGTAATCTCGATGCGTCAGCGGAATACCCGCATAACTCGCACAACCCGTCGCCGCTGTAATGCCGGGAACCACTTGAAACGCCACATTGTGTTCGACCAAAATTTCAATTTCTTCACCGCCCCGCCCAAAAATAAATGGATCACCGCCTTTTAATCGCGCCACGCGCTTGCCTTCTTTCGCGAGTTTAACCAGCAGCGCGTTAATTTCTTCTTGTGGCAAAGCGTGTTGACTGCGTTCTTTGCCAACGTAAATTTTTTCAGAATCACGTCGCGCCATTTCCAAAATATCCGGCGACACCAAGCGGTCATAAACAACAACATCGGCTTGCTGCATCAACCGCAACGCACGAAATGTCAATAAATCTGCCGCGCCTGGCCCCGCGCCAATTAAATACACTTCGCCATTATTTTCAGGCAAAAATGTTTCATTGATAATATCGTTTAAAGCGTGTTCGGCGGCTTCAATTTGACCCGAAAAAACCAATTCTGCCACGCGACCTTGCAACACATTTTCCCAAAAAATGCGGCGATTCGACGGCGGATGAATTTTCTGTTTGACGGTTTCGCGGAATTTTTCGGCTAATTTTCCCAAAATGCCGTAAGTCTGCGGAATCAACGTTTCAATTTTAGCGCGTAACAAGCGTGCTAAAACGGGCGACGAACCGCCGGATGAAATCGCAATCGTAATCGGCGCACGATCCACAATCGCAGGAAAAATAAAATCGCACAACGCCGGACTATCCACCACATTCACCCAAACAGCTTGTTGATTAGCACATTCGCTCACCAGCTGATTGGTTGCCGCCTGATTCGTTGCTGAAATCACCAATTTAAAACCCGCCAAATCGTTCGGCTCAAATTCTTTTTGTTGAAGTGTTAAATTGTGCGAGGTTTGCATCGCGGCAATTTGCGGGCTAATTTCACGCGCCACGACGGTAATTTTTGCACCAGCACGCGCCAACAATTCAATTTTTCGTGCCGCACAACTGCCCGCGCCGACAACTAAACACGGTAAGTTTTTGAGTTTAAGACAAATGGGAAAATAATCCATGAATGTAACCTGATTTAATGGTTTGATTAGCGTGATATTATAAACATTTTGAAATTACGCCTGAACTTAAAAACCTTATGAATACGTTTACGCTCGAAATCGATGCCATCGGCTTGCAGTGTCCGATGCCGTTATTGAAACTTAAAAAAGCCTTGAATCAGTTGAATTCTGCGGATGTGGTGAAAATTTTAGTGTCGGATCCTGCGGCACATTTGGATTTTGGCGTTTTTTGTCAACAGGTCGCGCACGAAATTATTTCCATTACCAAACACGAAAATGTGCAGACGTTTTATATTAGAAAAGCCTAAGTTATGAAAAAGAACACGCCGTTTAAACCGACAAAAAAAATGCCACAACGTCCAATTGCCGCACCAACACAAATTGAAATAAACACACTCGCCGCGCTTTACAATCAACGCCAATTTGCCGAAGCGGAAACCGCTGCGCGAGATTTAATGCAACGTTTTCCGAAACACGGTTTTGGTTGGAAAGTGTTAGGCGCGGTGTTGCAATCGGTTGGCAGAATCGAAGAATCGCTCGAAGCCAAACAAACCGCTGCCGATTTGTCGCCCAACGATGCGGAAGCGTGGAGCAATTTGGGCAATACTTATCAAGAACAAAACCGTTTGAATGATGCTGAAAAATGTTTACGGCACGCGATTAAAATTTCACCCAATCTTGCTGTCGCGCACAATAATTTAGGCATTACGCTAGAAAAATTAAAACGTTTAAATGACGCGGAAACGAGTTATCAACAAGCAATTTCATTGCGTCCCGATTACGCGGAAGCGCATTGCAATTACGCCATTACGCTGCAAAAATTAGCGCGTTTCGCCGCCGCAGAAACGCATTATCGACAAGCTATTTTAATCGATCCGAATCACGCCAAAGCGCACAGCAATTTGGGCATCGTGTTAAAAAATCAGGCGCAATTTGTCGAATCGGAACAGCGGTTTTTGACGGCGTTGCAACTCGATCCGCACTTTATCGACGCGCATTATAATTTTGCATTGTTGCTGATGTTAGTCGGGCGATTGCACGAAGGTTGGGCGCAATATCAATGGTTTTATCATCCGCAAAATACCAATCCGAGCAAACCGAATACGCCGAATTTAAACGCGCCACAATGGAACGGTGAACCGTTGCAAGGCAAAACGATTTTGATTCATTCCGAACAAGGATTCGGCGATTTAATTCAATTTGTGCGTTATGCCGAACAGTTGAAAGCGATGGGCGCGACGGTTTGGGTGTTGGTGACGAAACCGTTGCTGGCATTATTTCAAACGATTCCGTGGATTGACCGCGTGTTGGATAACGGCGAACAGCATCAAACGACGTTTGATTTTTGGGTGTTTCCGTTGGCGTTGCCGTTTTGGTTTCAAACAACGCTGGAAACGGTGCCGTTAAATTTGCCGTATTTGTCAGCCGATGAAACGAAAATTATGGCGTGGCGCGACTGGTTACAACAGCGCATTCCAGCTAAAAATAAGCGCGTTGGTTTGGTTTGGGCGGGAAATCCTGTGCATGCGAATGATGCCAATCGGTCGATTGAATTTGCGGAATTGGCGACGTTGGCGAATGTTCAAAATGTCACGTTTATCAGTTTGCAATTGGGCGAAAAAGCACAAAAAGAATTGGAAAATTGCCCTGAAAATTTAACAATTTTGAATGCTGCGCCATTTATTCACGATTTTACTGACACGGCGGCATTATTGAGCGCGTTGGATTTACTGATAACCGTGGATTCTGCGCCCGCTCATTTGGCTGGCGCGTTGAATTTACCCGTGTGGACGCTGATTACAAAAGTACCCGATTGGCGTTGGTTGCTCGAACGCGACGATTCGATTTGGTACAAAAATATGCGCTTATTTCGTCAGCCAGAAATCGGCGATTGGGCGGGTGTGTTGGAAAATGTAAAAATAGCGTTGAAGCAATTGTGATGGGGAATAATTTCGTTAAATGGTTTCGCGGCTCGTCGCCGTACATTCAAGCGCATCGAAATAAAATTTTCGTAATCAATTTCGGTGGCGAAGCGTTGCAAGATGATTCGTTTCAAAATTTGATTCATGATTTTGCCTTGCTCAGTAGCTTGGGAATTCGGCTCGTTTTGGTTCACGGCATTCGTCCGCAAATCGACGCGCGTTTGCAAAAATTGCATCATCCCGCGCGTTTCCATAATCGGTTGCGAATCACGGACGACGTGGCGTTGCAATGCGTGAAAGAAGCGGCCGGGCTGGTGCGGGTTGAAATTGAATCGTCTTTGTCGATGGGTTTGGCAAATTCACCGATGGCGAATTCTGAGTTGAACGTTGTGTCGGGTAATTTTATCGTCGCCAAACCGATTGGCGTGATTGATGGCATTGATTACGCCAATACCGGCGCAGTTCGGCGCATTAACGGCGCGGCAATTCAGGCGCAACTCGAACAAAATAATCTGGTGCTAATGTCGCCAATTGGTTATTCGCCCAGCGGTGACGTGTTTAATTTGTCGGCGGAACAAGTCGCCACCGCCGTGGCGATTGCGTTGAATGCGGAAAAATTGATTTTCCTGACCGAAGAAAGTTGCATCGATGAAAATGGGCGTTTAATTGCTCAATTGACGACGGAAGAAGTCAAAAAAATGCCAACAGGATTTGCGCTAAACGCTGCCATTGAAAGTTGTGACGCAGGCATTGCGCGAGTACATTTAATCAATCGCCACATTGACGGCGCGTTGTTGCAAGAACTTTTCACGCGCGACGGCGTTGGCACGTTAATCAGTTCCGCGCCGTATGAAATCTGCCGCACCGCGACATTGAATGACATCGGTGGCATTTTAGAATTGATTAAACCGCTCGAACAACAAGGTATTTTAGCGAAACGTTCCCGCGAAAAAATCGAAATGGACATCGCGGATTATGTGGTTATCGAACGCGACGGGCTGATTATTGGTTGTACGGCTTTGCATATCAACGCCAACGAAAACAGTGCTATTTTAGCGTGCCTCGCGGTTCACAAAAATTATCAAGGCGGCGCACGCGGACAGCGTCTTTTTTCAACCGCCTTAACCATCGCGAAAAAGCGCGACGTTAAAAGGCTATTTGTGTTGTCAACGCAAACCGTTCAGTGGTTTATTGAGCGCGGTTTTACACCGTGTGAGTGGGTTAATGTACCTGATTTTCTAAAAGCTCTTTATAATCCGCAACGAAATTCTAAAATTCTTTTTAAAACCATCGAGTAATTATTCAATGAAATCGCCTTGTTTTTCGCTATTACAAGTCACGGATTTACACATTTTGTCTACGACAGAAAGTGTCTTATTAAATGTTCAAACAGAGCGTTATTTTCATGCGGTATTGGAACATGCTTTTAATTTTCGCTCGGATTACAATGCCATTTTGTTGACCGGTGACTTGGCACAAGAGCCTTGTGTTGCCAGTTATGAACGCATTTTGCACAAAATGGAAAGCTACCAATTACCGGTTTTATGTTTAGCAGGAAATCACGATGATTATCCGTTGATGCAGCAAATTTTAAACACGGAACAAGTAAATTGTCACAAACAAACCTGCGTGGGAAACTGGCAAATTATTATGCTGAATAGCCAGATTGTCGGTAGCGAATCGGGGCGATTAGAACAAACCGAATTGGATTTTTTAGAAGCGTGTTTAACAGAAAAAAGTGATTTATTTGCGTTAATCGCGGTGCATCATCATTGTTTACCGACGGACAGCGTGTGGCTCGACACCATGCAAATTGAAAATAATCAGGCTTTTTTAGACATTGTGGCGCGTTATCCGAATGTTCGCGTCATCACAAATGGACATATTCATCAGGAAATGGATAAAAAGTTTGGCGATGTGTTGGTGTTCGGCACGCCTTCAACCTGTTTTCAATTTGCGTTGAATAGTGCAAATTTTGCCATGGATAGAACGCCACCCGGTTATCGAACACTTGATTTGTATGACGATGGCGCGGTTACTTCAACCGTACATCGTCTTGATACGCCGCTGCATGAATTAGAATTAGACGTTTCAGGTTATTAAGTTTTTCACAGGGAGTTTTCAAAATGGCTAAAATATTTCGGCTGTGCAGTATGATTGCATCCCTGTTAATTATGAGTTTTTCTGTTCACGCCGACGCTGAATCGGATTCTGACATAGACGCGCTGCTCGATATGAGTGTAGAAGAATTGATGGAGCAAAGCGTTTCTATTTCTACAAAAAGTGAAAAACCGTTATCAAAAACTGCCGCACCGGTGTTTGTCATTAGTGCGGATGATATTCGTCGTTCTGGCGCGGCAAATATCCCCGAATCGTTACGCATGGCTCCGGGTGTACAAGTTACCCAAATCAACCCACACGATTGGAACGTCAGTATTCGTGGGCTTAATGACCAAGCTGCCAATCGGTTTTTGGTTTTGGTGGATGGGCGCAGCATTTCAAATAATCTTGGTTCGGGATCATTTTGGCGGGATTTACAATCCATACCGATGGAATCGATTGAGAAAATTGAAATTATTCGCGGTGCAGGCGGCACAATTTGGGGCGTAAATGCGATGAATGGCGTGATCAATATCATTACCCATTCTGCGTTAAGCACAAAAAATGCACACTTAACAGCGGGTGGTGGTTCGGAACAACACGGTTTTGGGCGGTTCGATTACACCAAAAAAATCACCGAGAACGCCAGCGTGCGGGGTTATGGCACTTATTTCAATGTTGCCGATGCAAACGGTGATAAAAATTTTAAAGGACAAGCGGGTTCGGGTTGGACGAATGGAGCGCGTTTTGATTGGAACGACAAACAAGACAATACCGTGATGGCGGATGCCAGTTGGACAGAAAATAATGATGAAGAAACCGGTTCGTTGACGCTATTAAAACCGCCTTACAACCAAGCGATTAACAGCGAACCTTATAATCATCAAAATGGACATTTTTTGACCAAATGGGAACACTATCTAAACGCCAAAAATCATTGGGCAATTCACTCGTTTTACGAACGCGCGAATGTAAAAGATTACCAGGTACAAATGAAATCCGATATTTTTGATATGGATTTCACCCATTATTTTTCTTTTGACGAACGGAATAATGTGACGTGGGGCGGTGGTTATAGGCGTACCAATAGCGATGTGGGTAATTCGACCATGCTTAAACTTAATCCGGCTATTTTTAGCAATGATATTTACAACGGATTTATTCAGGATGAAATGGCATTAGATAACGATAAACGATGGATTCTTACCTTTGGCTCAAAATTTTCGTATTACACTCAAACGCACTTTGAAGTTGAACCAACCGGCTCATTGAGTTGGCAACTCAATGATAAAAATACGTTATGGTCAAGTGTTTCGCACGCCATCCGAGAGCCTGGATATGGTCAAACGAACAATACTTCTTACTTAATTTATAATTCGCTACGGAATGTGGGTGGCGCGGAATTGCCGGTTATGGTGAAAATCACCGGCAAACCAGGCATGGATGCAGAAAATGTAAATATGTATCAGATTGGTTGGCGTGGCGCGTTTAATGGCGGATTAACCGCCGACACCACTCTTTTTTATTCACACTATGACAGCATGGTGGGTATGACTTCGGCGGGGTCGCCGACGCTCAATAATAGTTTAGGAATTCCGGCGATTGCTTCCTCATTGCGTGCCGAAAATAACTTAAACGCACAAAGTTATGGCGCAGAACTCAGTATGAATTGGCAAGCCACAGAATGGTGGCGGAATTATTTGAGTTACGCTTTCATTAACATCGATGTAAAACCTGCTTATGCGACAGTGAAGTCGGATTTTTATGCGGTCAATAAAAATGAAAACTCTACACCCCAACATCAGGCTTCATTACGCACCAATTTTAACGTCACACACGATATTGATTTTGATGTCTGGTGGCGTTATACGAGTTCAACCGTGGCGAATAAAAAACCGATTAACGATTATTTTAATACTGATATGCGAGTGGCATGGCGACCGGTGAAAGGCTTGGAATTGTCATTGATTGGGCAAAATCTCATTCAAACGCAACATATCGAATATCAAGGTGATTTTTTACAACCGCAAGTCACTTATATTTCCCGTGGCGTTTACGCAAAATTCAATTGGCAATTTTAAATTTCAGTGATTAGAATCTAAACTCAGTTTTCAAAATTTACGTTGTACTTTTACTTTTAGGAATTTTTCAAAATGGCTAAAACATTTTTAGATGCGGGCGACACATTTACCTTTAGCGAAAGTAATAATATCGTGTTCGGAAGTCGCGGTTCAGAAACCGTCAAAGTGGCGGCGGGTGTGACGAATTTAATTGTCGATGCCAATGTCGAACAAGTACAACTCACCAATTCTCTTGCCAATTACAAATTCAAACAGTCAGGGAATGTCTTACAAATTTACAGTAGCGCAAATGCGTTAATTGCCAGCATTGGTGTACAAGATGATAGCGATGGAACGCTTTTGGCTTTTTCCGATAATACGATTAAAGCGACTTTCGCGGCAAGCGCAGCCGGTTTTGGTTTGGCGGTTAATGGTCAGGTTATCAGCGCGTTAACTCCCACGGTGATTACGACTTTAGCACCTATCAGCATTGTTACGCCTGTTCCCACCACGCCAATTACACTTATCACCAGCACGCAAAACTTTGAAGCGAAAGCTCCGTTTGTCTATCAAACCAATAACGTCAATCAGTTGGACAGCGTGACAACGTTATTAACCTATTCGCCCAGCGTGACGAATGGTGTGGATTATTCGACCTTTGAAACCGAACAATGGCGAATTCGAGCGAGTGACGCAAAGTTAGCGTTTGATTTAACACAAACGGATAACATAACTAATCGGGTTGTTTTTCAAGGCAGTTTAGAAGCTTCGAAGAACGCGCAAACGTGGTACAAAATCAATTTGACGGCATCCAGCACGCTGAATGTGCAGGATTTAAGTAAAAATGCAGATGTCATTCAAGCCGCTCTTTTTACCAGTGATGGTCAAAATGGCGTGACGTATTTCAATAGTAATTTTGATGCAAGCGGTCAATTAACACGTTATAAAAATTTACCCGCTGGCGATTACCTATTGCGAATTGAAAAAGAAGCGGTTTCGTCAACAGATGCGCGATTGAATCAAGTAGCCGATTTTAACGTGTTACTGAATACCGAACCGTCGGACGATTTTATTTTGCCCGCGTTACAATTTAATGCGGCAACATCCACGATTCATGCCGAATTAGCCGCCCAGCAAACCGATGTTTATTATAAATTCACGCTCGATAACACCACCAAATTCACGCTCGACACCACCGATTTTGCCGAACAGTTTAATATTGAATTTTGGAAACCTGAAGTAAATGGCAGTTTGCCGTGGGTTAATTACACTTATTTTCTGAACAAACAAACGTCGCACGCTTATGAACTCAGTGCTGGAACCTATTATTTGAACGTCAGCGCGATTTCACCGTTTTCAGTTTTAAAAACGCTGGATATTCCGATTATTGCGACTTCGATTAGCTTCAACACCACGTTTACATCGACCGCGCCGAGTGATTTAAAAGCGGATATTGACCATCCTAAAACACCCTTTCAACGTGATGCCGATGGCAATTTGGTTTTAACGTACAGTTTTGATTTAAGTAAAATTCCCAACCCTACGGACGCAAGCCCGAATCCAACGAAATTTAGTGACGCGCAACAAGCCGCTACTCGTTTGGCGTTTCAAGAATACGCCAATATCGCCAAACTGAAATTTGTGGAAATACCCAGCGGCAGTTCCGAAAAAGCAGATATTACGTTCACCAATGTCAGCAATTTAGGTGCCGCAGCCGCCGACACTTCTACGCCGTTGTCGTGGATGAATGATTTTTTAAATGCGCTGATTCGTGTTGATTTATCGGACAAAAGTAATTCCGACGTGAGCGTGGGAAGTTATGGCTATTCGACGCTTTTACATGAAATGGGTCACGCTTTGGGTTTAAAACATCCGCAACAATATCTGAATGGTGGAGTGTCTAACGCGCCTTATTTAATTGATGCCAAAGACAATGAGCAATACACGCTGATGTCTTATAACAATTATACAAACATGACCGCTGATAGTTATGATTTAAACACGAATTCAGCGGCAATTTTTGAAAAAACGCCTTTGCTTTACGATATGGCTGCCATTCAATCGTTATATGGCGCGAATACGAGTTATAACGTGAGCGATACGGTTTATCGTTGGGATTTAAATACCAACCCGCGCATGACAATTTGGGATGGTGGTGGTGTCGATACCATTGATGCGAGTAATCAAACACAAGTTCAAGTCATCGATTTGAGAGCAGGGCAATTCAGTTCAATTGGCGCGGCAACGTTGATGTACAGCGACAATTCAACCAAACTTTATCCGGCAAAAGACAATCTTTCGATTGCTTACGACACGGTGATTGAAAAAGCTATTGGCGGTTCTGCTGACGATACGCTAATCGGGAACAGCGTCGCCAATCAATTAACGGGCAACGCGGGCAGCGATAATTTTGTTTTTGCTTCGACATTAAGCGCGTTCAATGTGGATGTGATTACGGATTTTAATGTCACCGAAGATAAATTAACGTTGGATCGGGCAATTTTTAGCGGTTTGAATAGCGGCAATTCGTTAACAACGGATAAATTTTTAGTTGGAAATACCACGACGACCGCTGAAAATACGCTACAACGCATTATTTTTAACGTGTTAAACCACAGTTTGTTTTACGATAGCGATGGTTTGGGCGGTGCGGCTCCGATCGAATTTGCGATTCTGAGTAACGTCACACAATTAAATGCGAATCAAATTTTCATACAAGGTTAATGTTTTCACTTTTAGGAAAAGATAATGTCAGAAGAAATAAGCAGTCATCCTGCGTTGAGCGCAGAAGAAGTTGAAGTCCGTTTGCAAAATGAATTGCCACATTGGGTTTATGAAAACGGTTGGATTCGCCGCAAAATTAAAACCAGCGGTTGGAAATCGACGTTAATGGTGGTCAATACCGTCGGACATCTCGCCGAAAAAGCGTGGCATCATCCCGATTTAACCGTGTCTTATGCGTTTGTCATCGTGAAATTAGTCACGCACGCGGCAAAAGGCATCACCGAAAAAGATTTTGCCTTAGCGAAAAAAATTGAAGATGTTGTCTTCTGGGATGCTGCGGCGGATTCGCAGGGCGTTTTTGAAGGTACACCTGAAGACCCACGTTTTAAATACATTAAAAAGGACTGAAGTTTTCGCAAATAAAAAAGGCTGGATTTTTCGCCAGCCTTTTTATTCATCGCAAATATTACGCCGATTTCACCAACACAAAATCATCCGCCGTCAAATTCTTAAAACCCGTCAATTCAATTTCCATTTCGGTGGTTTTCGGGTCGTTGTCGAGGTTCAATTTCACAACCGTAATTGAATGCACAAAATCCAATTCATAACGCACTTGATTGTTACCGCTAAATGCTGCTGTGCCGATGTAACTTAACTTGCCGTTTGAAATTGCACTGAAATCAAAAATGTCACTACCCACTTCAAAATCGGTAATTTTGTCACGTTGTACAGCGGTAACATCTTTTTTCACAACAACAGGTTCACCAATACCTGAATCACCTTTTGCAAAAATGAAAATGTCCGCGCCCCCTCCTCCAGTAATTAAATCAACGCCTGCACCTGCGTTAATTGTGTCGTTGCCGCTACTCGCTTTTATTGTGTCATTACCAATACCGGAATCTATCACTGTGGCATACTCATCGCCACCGCCAGCTTGAATAGAATCATCACCCAATCCACCATAAAAGCTATCATTACCGCCTTGTTCTCCCTTCAACAAATCGTTGCCTTCTCCACCAATTAGAATATCTCCACCTCTTCCTCCATATAACGTATCGTTTCCAGTACCACCCGATAAAACATTTTTTACTGAATCATAGTAAGCGTGCCCCATATAATCTTGATACTCGCCAGTAGAATCTAATGAATCATCTCCAGTACCACCTAATAATGTATCTGCTTTATAGCCTCCTTTAATGGAATCATTACCATCACCGCCATCAATCCAACGAACAATACCGTCATAACGATTACTCTTTTGAATTGTGTCGTCTCCACCTAAAGCCAAAAGTCGCACAGCTTTTGCTGTGAATGCCGATACGTCTACCTTATCTGCACCATCCGTAAGCGACAAATCAAAATCAAAAACCATATCAGCGGGTGGCGTAGTGGCTTTGATTTCAAACGCATCATCACTGGTTGTTGAGGTTGAAGGTTTTGTGTCAACAGGTTTTTCAGTGGGCTTTTCATCGACGGGTTTTTCATCGATTGGCTTATCAGTTTTGCCACTAATTACGTCAGAGGTGCTCAATGTTGAACCGTCCGAAAATTGGATAATTTCGATATTCGACAAAATATCTTCGCCTTCATCGATTGCACCGTTATCGGTGTTGCCGACGTATTTCACAACGAGTTGCGCCACGCCTGTGCTGTCAACGTTGGCGGTGATTTGATAATTTTTTTGCAGGTCGTTATAAATCGCGGTGTCTGTGCCGTCGCCACCTTCTAAAATGTCATTGCCTTCGCCGCCTTCTAACGTATCGTCACCGCCTGCACCGTCGAGTGTGTCATCACCCGCCATGCCACTGAGTGAATTTACTACCGTGCCGCCTTCTTTTTCTTGAATCAGATTGTTCAATTCATTGCCAGTGCCGTCAGTCGCTTTTGCACCTGATAATTCGAGAGCTTCGACGTTTGGCGCGGAGTTCAAATTGAATGAAACGGTGGCATTGACTTGGTCTAATTCGCCACCGTCCACTTCCTCGACAATGGTGTCTTCGGTGTTATTCATAAAATAAACGTCTGATCCCAAACCGCCGTCTAACGTATCCACACCAGCATTGCCGATAAGTTTGTCATTGCCAGCGTCACCGCGTAAATAATTGTCAGCTAAATTTCCTGTAATCACGTTGTCAGATTTATTGCCTGTGCCGTTGCTGATTTCGATGCCGCCTAAAATTAAGTTTTCGACATTGGTTGGCAACGTGTAATTGAGCAACACGCTTTCGATGGTGTCATTGCCGCCAGTTGTGACGACTTTGTTTGTTTCAGAAATGAAGTCTTTGAAGTTATCGACAAAATAATAATCGTTGCCGTCACCGCCCGTCATGGTGTCAACACCTGCGCCACCATTTAACGTATCGTTTCCTGTGTCACCAGAAAGTTTGTCGTTACCTTTGCCGCCATCCAATTTATCGTCACCACTGCCACCGTTTAAGGTGTCTTTGCCATCGCCACCAACTAACGTGTCATTACCATTTTCACCGTTAAGCAAATCGTTATCCACACCGCCGTCAATAAAATCATCGCCTAAACCACCGCTCAATGTATCTGAACCCGCTAATCCTGTGAGACTGTCGTTAGCTGTTGAGCCGTTGTTTTTGTCATTTTTGACTGTGCCTTTAAACGTTGTCATGTTTGTATCCTCCTCAATAGCTAACGAATTGATTCGCCGCTGTAATAGTTAAATTAGCTGGTTTATAAGAAACAGAAGGAGTGTCCAACCTTATTTGAACAGATTGATGAATTTTTGCATTTGCATCGATTTGTCTCACATGCTCTGGTCTTAATTTGAAAAACCCTGAATATGAATCGTGCAAGACACCACACGCATTGTGTTGCTCAAGTATTTTGTCTGAAATAAAACTCAAACCACATTGTTGAGCTTTTTGCATCATCCATACTAATGCAATATCAGACAAATCTGTGACAGGATAACCGCCTCCAATATCTGCATGAACACCTGCAAACCAAACTTGTTCTTGATTAACATTTTGTGGGGCAGTCCACAAACAGGGTTGGAAATCACCACGTCGCTCATCAATTGCTAGGGCTTGATAGGCATTTTTAACACTTGAGCTTAATTGCACATCATGAAAATTCCATAAATCGCCAAAAATTTTTGCAAGAATAAAATCAGGAACACCTAAACTTCCAACCGTATCCCAAACACCTAAAAAATGTACAGCAGGTTGAAAGCAAAATTCATTTTTGAACGCACTAGAAACACTTGAATCAGGATGTGTATCCTTAGACCGCTCTTTATAAAGTTCGTAGGCTATTGAAAATTTGCCAGAATGCTCTTTTTTGAGCAATCCACTATTACGAATTAAACCAATTAAACTTCTTACGGTGTAAGCACCACGACTAAAGCCAAAAAACCATAATTCATCACCCTCAACATAGTTATTGACTAAAAATCGATAAACATCTTCGATATTTTTTGATAATCCAACACCAAACGCCCCACCATTTACGGTGTCAAGCAAATCGCCAGTTCCTACACCGTCATGGTAATAAACAATCTGATGTACTTCATCTTTGCCAATGGGACTAATCGTTTGAGACATTTTTATAACGTTTGTAGGGCAAGGCAATCCGTCATCTTTAGAATCTGGACTATTCCAAGTTCCATCACAACAAATAATGATTCCTTTCATTTTGATCACTCCTAAAGTTAAAAAATTTTACGCAATAAAAAACCCGCTAGCGCAAAGCACGGGCAGGTTGGTTTTGGGGGTGGAGAAATTTGACGCGAACGCTGGAAAAAACTTGACTTACGCTAACGAAACAACAGAATTTTTGACTGACTGACTGACTGACTTTGATTTTCATTGACTAAATTTCTGTAAAAATTAAAAAAATTGCGGCAAGGATACACCGATAATTGTGGGAAATCACTTAAAGTTTTTTCAAATTTATATCGAACTTAAACTGTAAAATCCACACCGATAGTGGCTGATGACTCTCTCCTAAAAATGTTTCGGTCAAATCGTTTTTAACATGTTTTGCCTTCATATTTTGGCGATAAAGCCGGTTTAAAAATCACTCACATTCCAACGCATCCACTCGTTGAAAACCACGCGGTAACGCCAAACCGCGTTTGGCACGAGTGCCAATATAAGGCACCAAATCGCTCACTTTCAACGTTAAAAAGCGTTTACCCGCTACGATTTTCAACGCGCAATCTGGTTTTAACACGGTAAACGTTTTCACAAAATCGGTTCCCGTTTGTAAATCATTGGCTGGAATTAGAATCAATTTATTGCCTTTTCCTTTCGGTAACGTTGGAATGTCATTCAGCGGAAAAATTAACAACCGCCCTTGTTCGGTAACAACCGCCAACAAATTCGATTCATCAGCAGTCAATAATGGCGGCAACAGTTTTTCATTATTCGCCAGCGTCATCAACGTTTTCCCCGCTTTATTTTTACTCGCTAATTCTTTCAGCTGCGTTTTAAAACCATAACCCCAATGATTCACCAAAATGACAAAATCGTCCGAATTCCCCGCGATTAAATGCGTAAATATCGCGCCTTCAGGCGGATTAAAACGCCCCGTCAACGGTTCACCTTGCGTTCGCGCGGACGGCAAATCATGCGTGGTCGAACTGTAAACGCGCCCGGTCGAATCAAATAAATAAACGTTTTGCGTCGAACGAGTTTTCACCGCCGTTTGAAAACCGTCCCCCGCGCGATAATTCAAATTTTCAACTTCAACATCGTGACCTTTCGCCGCGCGAATCCAGCCTTTTTGCGACAAAATCACGGTCAACGGTTCATTTGAAATTAACGCTGATTCGTTTAACGCTTGCGCCGCTTGGCGCGAAACAATCGGCGAACGGCGTTCGTCACCGTAAACATTGGCATCTTGTTGTAATTCTTTTTTAATGAGTTTTTTCAGTATTGTTTCAGAACCCAGCGTTTTTTCCAATCCGTCGCGTTCTTTTGCCAACGAATCTTGTTCGCCGCGAATTTTGATTTCTTCTAGTTTGATCAACTGGCGCAATTTCAACTCTAAAATCGCTTCCGCTTGAATTTCGCTCAATCCAAAACGTTCAATTAACACGAATTTTGGCGCATCTTCGGTGCGAATAATCGCAATGACTTCGTCGATACTCAAATACGCAATCAACAAACCTTCCAAAATATGCAGCCGTGAAAGCACTTTATTCAATCGATGTTGCAGCCGACGGCGCACCGTTTCGATTCTGAACGCCAGCCATTCGCTCAAAATTTCGTGCAGATTTTTGACTTGCGGACGACCGTCCAAGCCAATCATGTTCATATTGACGCGATAACTTTTTTCCAAATCCGTCGTGGCGAATAAATGCGACATGATTTCTTCAGCGTTAATCCGTTTTGATTTCGGAATAATCAACAACCGACACGGATTTTCGTGATCGGATTCGTCGCGCAAATCTTCTAACATTGGCAATTTTTTTGCCAACATTTGCGCGGCAATTTGTTCCATCAATTTTGAGCCGGAAACTTGGTGCGGCAACGCGGTAATAATAATTACGCCGTCTTCCAATTCGTAAGTCGCTCGCATTTTGACCGAACCACCGCCCGTGCGATAAATTTTCTGCAACTCTTCGCGACTGCTGATAATTTCGGCTTCGGTCGGATAATCGGGCGCAGAAACGAACGTTAACAAGGTGTCTAAATTCGTGTCGGGCGTGTCGAGTAATTGCACGCACGCGCTGACAATTTCACGCAAATTATGCGGTGGAATATCCGTCGCCATACCAACCGCAATGCCCGTCGTGCCATTGAGTAAAATGTTCGGCAGCCGCGCGGGTAAACGTTCGGGTTCTTTCAGCGACGCATCAAAATTATCGCCCCATTCGACCGTACCTTGTTCGATTTCATTGAGCAACGTGTTGGCGTAAGGCGTTAAACGTGATTCGGTGTAACGCATCGCGGCAAACGATTTCGGATCGTCGGGCGAACCCCAATTTCCTTGTCCATCGACCAACGGATAGCGATACGAAAACGGTTGCGCCATTAACACCATCGCTTCGTAACACGCCGAATCACCGTGCGGATGATATTTGCCCAACACGTCGCCGACCGTCCGCGCCGACTTTTTATATTTCGCTTGCGAGTTCAAACCGAGTTCCGACATCGCATAAATAATGCGGCGTTGCACGGGTTTCAAACCGTCGGAAATATGCGGCAACGCGCGGTCTAAAATCACATACATCGAATAATCGAGATACGCTTTTTCGGCAAAATCTTTCAGTTGTTGTTGTTCAAAAGTATCCGCAAAGCTGACCATTTAACTATTTTCCTTAAATTGTGTAGTTTCAGTTTGAAAAGTAACTCGCGTTATCGCGGTTGTCGTGTTTTACCGTTCCGATGATTGAGTGAATTATTTTGTGTCGCATGGGCTAAGTTTAACTTAAATTTTGAATTTCGCGGTTGTAATGTCCACGCGCATTTGTTCGGTTTTGCAATTAACTGAAAAATATATATAATTGCCACTCTTTTACGAGCATCCCGCTCCTCCTTGCTTTACCATTTTTTATAATAGTGATGGAAGGCTTAACCAAAAGGAAACAAAATGCGACACTACGAAATTGTCTTTTTAGTTCACCCCGATCAAAGTAGCCAAGTGCCTGCGATGATTGAGCGTTACAAAACAATCATTGAAGCAACCTCAGGAAAAATTCACCGTTTAGAAGATTGGGGTCGTCGCCAAATGGCGTACCCGATTAAAAAAATTCACAAAGCGCATTATATTTTAATGAACGTTGAATGTGACCAAGCGGCATTAACCGAACTTGAAAGTGGTTTCCGTTTTAATGATGCGATTTTGCGTAACTTGATTTTGTTACAAGAAGAAGCGATTACTGAACCGTCTATCATTGCGACTTCAACAGCTGAAGAAAATAGAGCGGCTGAAATCCGTGCTAAAGAAGCCGCTATCCGTGAAGAAAATGCGGCTCGCGAAGACGCAGCAGCACGCGCAGCAGCGGCTTTAGCACCTGCAAGCGACATCGAATTAGATGACGCGGATGAAGACTTTGATGCTGATGATTCAGCAGAATAATCCTTTTTCACTTTCATTACGGAATTAACATGGCACGCAACATTAGACGTAAAAAATTCTCCAGTTTTAGTAATACAGAAAACAGCATTAAAATCGATTACAAAGATTTGGGTTTGTTAGGTGATTACGTTACCGAAACGGGTAAAATCGTTCCAAGTCGTATCACAGGAACACCTGCGAAATACCAAAGACAAATCTGCACCGCGATTAAACGTGCGCGTTACATCGCGTTATTGCCTTATTGCGACGCACACAAATAAATTGAAAATCTGATGGGATTCTTAGCCACTTACATTATGCGCGGACGTTGGCAAGCCATTACGGCGGCTTTCGGACTGGCGTTTTTGTCTTTGTTTATGCCACCCATCAGCATTGTCAGTTCGGCGGCGGTGGCATTAGTCACTTTGCGTCGCGGAGCTGTCGAGGGATTAACGGTTTTTGCGATTGCCTTGGCGACGATTGGCGTGCTTGGCGCGTTACTGGGTAGCGCACAGTTTGTGTTACTTTACGGCGTAGTATTATGGGTGCCGATTTGGGTTATTGCGGTGTTACTGCGAGCGGGTCGGCAACTGTCACTCGCTATTGAAAGCGCGGTGTTATTGGGTGGCGTTGGCATTATTGGCTTTACTTTGTACAAGCCCGATGCCGCCGAAATGTGGCAAAAACTTTTGGCACAAATGGCTCCCGATAACACTTCGCTAGAAACTATGCAGCCGAATTTAGAAGCCATTGCCCATTACATGACCGGAATTGTTGCAGCGGGTACGGTATTTAGCTGGATATTCGCGCTATTCTTGGCTCGTTGGTGGCAAGCACAATTGTATAATCCAAACGGATTTAGAGCGGAATATTTAGCTTTATCCACGTCGCCACGTTTAGCGTCGGGCAGTATTGGATTAGTCGCTATGACAGTATTTACATCTGGCGAACTTGCCGAACTGGCGTGGAATCTTAGTATTCTCACTTTTGTGCTGTATACCTTCGTGGGAACAGCCGTGATGCACAGTTTACTTGCCCCGCTGAAACAAGGTCGCTACTTTGTTATTGGCTTTTATATGACGGTGTTTTTGATTCCCCATCTGCTGATTCCAGTCGCGACGATTGGCGTGGCGGATGCGTGGTTGAATCTACGTCAAAAATTCCAACAGAAATAAACAAAAACCGTTAATCAATCACAATTAAGTGCGTCGAAATTGGCGCGAAATTTTATACAAATACCGAGGTTGTAACGATGGAAATCATTCTTCTTGAGAAAATTGCAAATTTAGGCAGTTTAGGCGACAAAGTCACCGTTAAAAATGGCTACGCTAGAAACTATTTAATTCCACAAAGAAAAGCGGTTGTCGCTTCTGCGAAAAAAATCGCTGAGTTTGAAGTGCGTCGCACAGAATTAGAAAAAGCAGCAAATGAAAAATTGTTAGCCGCTCAATCACGCGCGGAAGTATTAGGTAAATTACAAATTGTTATCGCGCATAAAGCCGGTGACGAAGGTCGTTTATTTGGTTCAATCGGCACACATGCGATTGCTGACGCGATTGCAAAAGCAGGCGTTGCGGTTGATAAAAGTGAAATTCGTTTGCCTCACGGCACAATTCGTCATTTAGGCGATTTCGAAGTTCATGTCCATTTGCACGCGGACGTTAATGCGGTTTGTGCAGTTAAAATCACTGCTGAGGCTTAACCACAGCTTGAAAGGCGCGAAGTTTTAACTTTGCGCCTGACACTCTCACATTATGCGACGACTTTATTCGCTTCTGTTTTATTTTGTAATTCCCTTCGTTATTTTGCGTCTTTGGTGGCGTAGTCTTAAAAATCCCGCTTATCGCCAACGTTGGCTCGAACGCTTTGGTATTTATTCGCAAACGTATTCACAAAATGTGATTTGGTTTCATGCCGTTTCAGTCGGTGAATGCGAGGCATTATTTCCGTTGATTTTTTTAATTCAAAACCGCCTGCCACAACGCGCCATTTTAATTACCACCACCACGCCAACCGGTTCGGCACGAGTTAAAACCGTTTTGGGCGAAAGCGTTCAACACGTTTATTTGCCTTACGATTTGCCGAATGTAATTGCCCGATTTTTAAAAACTTTTAAACCAAAAATTGCCGTTATTGTTGAAACAGAAATCTGGGCAAATCTTTATCACGCTTGCGCTGCACAACAAATTCCACTGTATTTAATCAACGCCCGTTTATCGGAAAAATCGGTGCGCGGTTATCAAAAAATTCCGGCATTAGCCATTCCCGCCTTAAACGCGATAACGAAAATTGCCACCCAAACTGAAAACGATAAAACACGTTTTATTTCAATCGGTGCAAATCCTGACAAAATTCAAAATTTAGGCAATATCAAATTCGACGTAACCGTTTCAGATGCCATTTTGTCCGAAGGACACGCTTTAAAAAATATACTTTTCGCGGCACGTTTTATTTTATTAGCCGCCAGCACCCACGACGGCGAAGAAGCGTTATTGCTCGCGTGTTACGCAAAATTAAAATTAAAAATTCCCGAATTATTACTCGCCATCGCGCCACGTCATCCCGAACGTTTTGCAACCGTCAAAACGTTAGCAAAAAACGCCGGCTTCAATCTCATTACGCGCACCTCGCAAAAATTCTGCGATAATAAAACGGACATTTTTTTAATTGATACGTTGGGCGAATTAAAATTATTTTACGCCGCCGCTGATATTGCGTTTGTCGGTGGAAGTTTTGTGCCGATTGGCGGTCATAATGTGTTAGAAGCCGCTGCTGTCGGCGTGCCGGTTTTATTCGGTTTGGAAATGCGAAACTTCGCGCAAATTGCTGAAAAAATGTTAGTCGAGCAAGCCGCCATTCAATGCGAAAATATCACTGAATTAGAAACTGCTGTCATTAAACTTTATACTCAACCCGAATTACGCTGTGATTTAATCACACGCGCTAAAAACTTTGTCGCACAAAATCAAGGCGCGACAGAACGAATTTATCATTTATTAAACCTTTAACTGTTCACCCAAAATTATGACCCAAAAACTTTATATTCAAACCAACGGTTGCCAAATGAACGAATACGATTCGGACAAAATGCGTGACGTTTTGCAAGCCTCGCACGGGTTTGAATTGACCGACGACCCAAAATTGGCGGATGTGTTATTGCTGAACACTTGTTCGATTCGTGAAAAAGCACAGGAAAAAGTGTTTTCCGCGTTGGGAAAATGGCGAAAAATAAAAGACATTCGCCCTGACGTGATTATTGGCGTGGGCGGTTGCGTCGCCAGTCAAGAAGGCGCGGCGATTCAAAAACGTGCGCCGTTTGTTGATATTGTTTTTGGGCCGCAAACCTTGCACCGGTTGCCACAATTATTGAACGATGTGCGCGAAAAACATAAACCCGTCGTGGATATTTCATTTCCCGAAATTGAAAAATTCGACAATTTGCCCGAAGCAAAAGCGGATGGCGTAAAAGCATTTGTGTCAATTATGGAAGGATGTAGCAAATACTGCACTTATTGCGTCGTGCCGTACACGCGCGGCGAGGAAATCAGTCGCCCGCTGGAAGACGTATTGGCTGAAATTCGCGTGTTGGCAAAACAAGGCGTGCGCGAAATCAATTTATTAGGGCAAAACGTCAACGCTTATCGCGGTGGAATGGAAGATGGCGAAATAGCAGATTTTGCTTTATTACTGCATGCGGTAGCCGCGTTGGAAGGCATTGACCGCCTCCGTTTTACCACGTCGCACCCGATGGAATTTACCGATAATTTGATTGAAGCGTTTGCGGAAATTCCGAAACTCGTCAATCATTTACATTTGCCTGTTCAAAGTGGCTGCAATGCGATTTTGCAAAAAATGAAACGCGGTCACGTTGTCGCCGATTATAAAGAAATCATTCACAAACTGCGGCTGGTGCGTCCCGATATTAGTTTGTCATCCGATTTTATTATTGGTTTTCCAGGTGAAACCGATGCTGAATTTGAAGAGACGATGGCATTTGTGGACGAAATTGGCTTTGATTTTTCGTTTAGTTTTATTTACAGCGCGAGACCTGGAACGCCCGCCGCCGAAATTCCTGACGATGTGCCAATGGAGGTTAAGAAACAGCGTTTGGAACGCTTCCAAAATCGCATTAACGAGATGACGCTGGCGATTTCTACCTGCATGATTGGCACGACGCAAACCGTTTTAGTAGAAGGACAAGCCAAGAAAAATGCGCTGCAATTACAGGGTCGAACTGAGAATAATCGCGTGGTGAATTTTATTGGGCATCCGCGTTTAACCGGTCAATTTGTGGACGTAATTATTACCGAAGCAATGCCGAATTCATTGCGCGGTCGCATGATTGATTTAACCTCGCCAAAATGAATATTATTGAAGTTCAACGAATTTGTGCAACCGCTTCTCAGCCGAGTAAGGAAGAATTGAAATCTTGGGTTAACGCCGTTTTAGCGAATTTAGACGAAGAATGTGAATTGGTTATTCGGATTGTGGACGAAACCGAATCGGCAGAATTGAATGAAGCGTATCGTCATAAAAAAGGCGCGACCAACGTTCTTAGTTTTCCGTTTGAAAAACCTGAAGGCATTGATTTGGTGTTAACTTTATTAGGCGATTTAGTGATTTGTGCGCCAGTTTTGGAACGTGAAGCGGCTGAACAACAGAAACCGTTACATCATCATTGGGCGCATATTGTGATTCACGGAACGTTGCATTTATTGGGTTACGATCACATTGACGACGCGGAGGCTGAAGAAATGGAAGCGAAAGAAATTGCTTTATTACACACATTATTGATTCCTAATCCTTACGAAGACGGTGCTGATTTATGAGTGACGATTATCCCCCAGCCGCGCCCACTAAAACGTGGCGCGATAAAATCAGTCATTTACTCACCGGCGAACCGCAAGATGTGGACGATTTAGTGGAATTATTACGCGAAGCTAAAGCCCGAAGTTTGTTAGATACCGACGCATTGGCGATGATTGAAGGCGTGTTACAAGTGTCGCAAATGCGCGTGCGCGACATCATGATTCCGCGTGTGCAAATGGTGGTGTTGCCGAAAGAGGCGACGCTCGAAAGTATTTTGCCGCTTGTCGCTGAATCCGGTCATTCACGTTATCCCGTGATTGACGGCGACAAAAGCAAAGTCATTGGCGTATTACTCGCGAAAGATTTATTAGTGCAAATACTGGAAAATAAAACACTCAAAGTTCACAACATTATGCGCTCCGTCAGCATCGTGCCAGAAAGTAAACGGCTGAATGTGCTACTCAAAGAATCACGCACGAATGGCAATCACATGGCAGTGGTGGTCGATGAATACGGACAAGCGGCGGGATTGGTCACAATTGAAGATGTGTTAGAACAAATTGTGGGCGACATCGAAGACGAACACGATGATCCTGACGACGAAAATTATGTATTTCAACGCAGTGAAAGCGAATATATGTTGAAAGCGTTGATGCCGATGGATGATTTTGACGAGTATTTTGGCACGCAATTGGCAACGGACGAATACGACACGATTGGCGGTTTTATTGTGAGTCAACTCGAACACATGCCGCACAAAGGTGAAAATTTGACCGTGAATAATTTAAGGTTTGAAGTAATCAAAGCCGACAATCGTCGTGTACATTTAATTAAACTCAAAAAAATAAAATGAATACGCCGAATCAATTTGTCAGTTTGCACTTCGTCAGCCGCGCGGTGAAACGCTTTTTACCCAACCCGCAAGCCGTTTCGTTAGCCATTATTTTGCTCGTCAGTTTTGTACTCATTTATTCGCTGTCGGATTTATTGATGCCGGTGTTTGTATCAATCGGCGTTGCGTATTTACTCGAAGGGATTGTCCGTAAAGCCCAGCGTTTAAATATGCCACGATTTCCCGCAGTGATTTTGGTTTTTTCCTTTTTTATCGCTTGTTTAGTTTTTTTGCTATTTATTTTAATTCCGATTATTTCGCAACAAGCGGTGGAATTGGTGCAGCAAATTCCGGACATTATCAGTCACGCGCAAACCGGCATTATGCGATTGCCGAAACTGTATCCCAAATTGGTTTCCGACAGTAAAATCCAAGAAATTATGCTCGTCGTGCAAAAAGAATTGCTCAGTTACAGCCAAAGTTTGTTATCGGTGTCTGCCGCGTCATTGATGGGGCTGATTAGCGTGATGATTTATTTGTTTTTGGTGCCGATGATGGTGTTTTTTTTATTGAAAGACAAAGCATTATTGATGGCGTGGTTCATGCAATTTTTACCTAAAGAGCGTCATTTAAGTATTGGCGTGTGGCACGAAGTCGATACGCAAATCGGTAATTATGTGCGCGGAAAATGTGCCGAAGTGTTGATTTTATGCGCGGTCAGTTACGTCACTTACGCGGTGATGGGCTTGAATTACGCGCTATTATTGGCGGTGCTGATGGGTTTGCAAGTGATTTTGCCGTACATTGGCGCGACGGTGGTGACGTTTCCTGTTTTAGGCGTGGCGTATTTTCAATGGGGTTTGAGCAACGATGATTTTATGGCGATTGTGATTGCTTACGCGATTATTCAAGCGGTGGACGGCGTGTTGCTCGTGCCATTACTTTTTTCAGAAGCCGTGAATTTACACGCGATTGCGATTATCGTGGCGATTTTATTTTTCGGTGGATTGTGGGGATTTTGGGGCGTATTTTTAGCGATTCCACTCGCCACCGTTGTCAAAGCCGTGTTAACCGCGTGGCCGCGTTTGGGTGAAACCAATGAATTTTCTGCCGCCGTTTAAAACGTAAACATCATGGAATCAAAACTTGCCGCCCAACTTGAAAGCCTAAAAGCACAAGGTTTGTACCGTTCACGCCGAATTATCGACGACAAAACGGTTGTTAATTTTTGCAGTAACGATTATTTGGGTTTGGCAAAAAATGAAACCGTCATCGCGGCATTCAAAAAAGCAGCGGATATTTATGGTGTGGGCAGCGGTTCAGCGCATTTAATTTGCGGACATTCTCACGCGCATCACGCTTTAGAAGAAGAACTCGCCGAATTTACCGGACGTGAACGCGCGTTATTATTTTCAACGGGTTACATGACAAATGTCGGAACCCTCAACGCTTTGCTTAAACAGGGCGACAGCGTATTTGAAGACAAATTAAATCATGCGTCATTATTAGATGGTGGTTTATCGTCGGGCGCACATTTCAAGCGTTATCCACACGCGGATTTGAAGCAACTCGAAAAATTATTAACCGTCGCAAGCGGACAAAAATTGATTGTCACCGATGGCGTTTTCAGCATGGATGGCGACGTGGCACCTTTGCGCGAATTAGCGAAAATCGCCACACAAAAGTCGGCGTGGTTAATGGTCGATGACGCACACGGTTTTGGCGTTTTAGGAAAAACCGGCGGCGGGCTGGTCGAACAATTAAATTTAACGCAAAACGATGTGCCAATTTTAATGGGAACATTGGGTAAAGCGTTTGGCACATTTGGCGCGTTTATCGCCGGTTCAGAAACGCTCATTGAAACGCTAATCCAATCGGCTCGAACTTATGTTTACACAACCGCTTTGCCGCCTGCGATTGCCGAAGCGACACGCGCTAGCCTGAAAATTATCATTCATGAAACGTGGCGCAGAGAAAAATTACAATCGTTAATCGCTCAATTCAAAATGGGCGCGGCGCAGTTAAATTTACCGTTAATGCCGTCCGATTCGCCAATTCAACCGCTGTTGATGGGCGATAGTTTTCGCGCCACGCAAATGAGCGAACAACTTTTAAATGCAGGTTTTTTAGTCAGTGCGATTCGTCCGCCAACAGTGCCAAAAAATAAAGCACGGTTGCGGATTACGTTTTCAGCTTTGCACGAATCTGAAGACGTGGCGCGATTACTTGAAACGTTGCACCGATTATACAAATGGGAGAACTGAAAAATGGTTGAATTCACGTTGCCGAAAAATTCTGTGGTCACACATCCCCTCCGCCCCCCTTCAAAGGGGGGCGATTTTCAGCGGGTTGAAGTGTATCGTTGGTCGCCCGATTCGGGTGAAAATCCGCACGTTGACACGTTCGATATTCCGCGCGATGAATGCGGTTCGATGGTTTTAGATGTGTTGCTGAAAATTAAAAATGAGTTGGACGGTTCGTTGACCTTTCGCCGTTCGTGCCGCGAAGGCGTTTGTGGATCGTGCGCGATGAATGTGAATGGTAAAAATACGCTGGCTTGCACCAAATCGCTGGAAAGTTACGCCGGTGAAACATTACGCATTTATCCGTTGCCGCACATGAGCGTGGTGAAAGATTTGGTGGTTGATATGGCGCATTTTTACGCGCAATATGCAGCGATTAAACCATGGCTCGAAAATGAAACCACGCCCGAACGCGAACGTTTGCAAAGTGAAACACAACGCGCCAAGTTAGACGGTTTATATGATTGCGTCATGTGCGCGTGTTGCTCGACCAGTTGCCCAAGTTATTGGTGGAACAGCGACCGTTATTTAGGGCCAGCGGTTTTGTTGCAAGCCTACCGTTGGTTAGCAGACAGTCGAGACGAAAATTCGGACGACCGTTTAAACGCGCTGGATGATGCGTTTAAATTGTACCGGTGCCACACGATTATGAATTGCGTCGATACTTGTCCGAAAGATTTAAATCCTGCGAAAGCGATTGCGGATATTAAACAATTATTGCTAAAACGCGCGTGAAAACAGCGCAACTTTATTGGCAATGCCGACGCGGTAGTTTGGAATTGGATTTGTTGTTGAAAAATTATTTAGAAGGCGATTATTTACACGAAACGAAACAAAAACGTGAGCAATTTGCCCAGCTTTTGAAACTTGAAGATGATGATTTATTACCCGCGTTACTTTCTTTTTTAACTTAACTTACGAAGGATTTACCATGAAAAAAACACTTTTAGCTATTGCATTAACCGCGTTATTCGCCTCACAAGCGTTTGCGGAACCGCAAACTTACAAAGAAAACGAAGTCGAAGAAATCGCGCTGAAAATTCATCATGAAGCCGATCAAGGCGGTTATGAATTGTTGTCAGTGGCAGATTTAAAAAAACTGATTGATGACAAAGAAAACTTCGTTTTAATCGACGCGCATCCAGAAAACCAGTTCAAAGAAGCTCACATTGCTGGCGCAAACAATTTTGAATTCCAAGGTCAATTTACGCGCAACTGGAAAGACGATGTCGTCGGTGGCAGCGAAGAGGCTTACAAAACTCTTTTGGGTCATGATTTAAATCATAAAATCGTGGTTTATTGTGGTGGCAACAAATGCGGACGTTCAAATACGGCGGCCATGTGGACAAAAGAGTTAGGCTATCACCACGTTTATCGCGTCACCAGTGGCATTAAAGGCTGGCAAGATGCGGGCTTTCCTGTGGAATCTGCGAAAAAATAATTGTAGGGGCGTACCCTTGTGGTCGCCCTTTCATCAATAAAATTCGTTAATGAAGGGCTGGCACAAGGCACTGCCCCTACAATCAGAAAATAATATGACAAAAACAGACATCGAAAACCATTTAAAAACCTTCATCGACCCGCATTACGGCGTGGATTTAATCACCGCGAAAGCCATCAAAATCCTTGAAATCGACGGCGTAAATGTGCGCGTTGAGGTGGAATTGGGTTACGCGGCGCAAAGCTATTTAGAAACATTAAAAGCGGAACTCACCGACCTTTTAAAATCGTTGCCAGAAATTGGTGAAATTAGCGTGAATGCGCGGGTAAAAATTGCATCGCACGCGGTTCAACAAACGTTAAAACCCTTGCCGAACGTGAAAAACATTATCGCGGTCGCATCAGGAAAAGGCGGGGTGGGAAAATCTACCACAGCGGTGAATTTAGCGTTGGCGTTGGCGGCAGAAGGCGCGAATGTTGGGATTTTAGATGCTGATATTTATGGCCCTAGTATTCCGATGATGTTGGGATTATCGGGCGCACCCGAAAGCCGCGACAACAAAACCATGCAACCCAAAATAGCCTTTGGCGTACAAACGATGTCGATTGGTTATCTCGTGGCGGAAGATCAAGCCATGATTTGGCGCGGGCCAATGGTGACGAGTGCGTTGCAACAATTACTGAAAGAAACGTGTTGGGATGCGGTCGATTATTTGATTATCGATTTACCGCCTGGAACGGGCGATATTCAATTGACGCTCGCGCAAAATGTTCCCGTCAGTGGCGCGATTATCGTTACGACACCTCAAGATATTGCGCTGCTCGACGCACAACGCGGTTTGCGTATGTTTGAAAAAGTGAACGTTCCCGTTTTGGGTTTAGTCGAAAATATGAGCGTTCATATTTGCAGTCATTGTGGACATGAAGAAGCTATTTTTGGAACGGACGGCGGCGTGACGATGGCGGAAATTAACAAAATTGAATGCTTGGGTGCGTTGCCGCTCGATATTCAAATTCGTTTACAAGCCGACGTGGGCGCACCGATTGTAGTGGCTTATCCCGAAAGTCGTGCAGCTCAAATTTACCGTGATATTGCACGAAAAATGGTGGCGAAATTGGCGTTAAAACCGAAAGATTTTAGCAGTAAATTTCCCAATATCGTGGTGCAGAATTCCGCTGCGTAATGTCAGTAATAATTTATGCGATAATGCGCCATTCTTAACGTTTACCCAAATTCAGGAAAAATAAATGTGGTTTAAAAATTTGAGCGTATTTCGCTTAACTGAAACGTTCCCGCTCGATGCTGAAGCGTTATCTGAAAAACTTGAAACACAAGCGTTTCATCCTTGCACCAGTCAACAAACATTTAGTTTTGGCTGGACGGCTCCACTCGGCAAAGGCGCAGAACAATTGGTGCATAGTTCAAACAGCTTTTTGATGATTTGTGCGAAAAAAGAAGAACGTGTTTTGCCCAGTTCCGTCGTCAACGAAATGCTGCAAGAGAAAATCGACGAACTTCAAGAAAAAGACGATCGCAAACTATCCAAAAAAGAAAAAACCGAACTCAAAGACAATTTGATTTTTGAATTATTGCCCCGCGCGTTCACGTTTTCGCACAACACGTTTGCTTATATCGATACGAAAAATGGTTTTGTGGTGGTTGATACCGCTTCGACCAAAAAAGCCGAAGATTTATTGAGTGCGTTGCGTAAAACATTGGGTGGATTGGCGGCGATTCCACTGAATACCGTTGATAAACCCGTTTTGACGATGACGGAATGGCTGTTAAATCAAAATCCGCCGTCTGAAATTACGATTGAAGACGAGTGTGAATTGCGTGCGCCCGAAGAAGATGGCGGAATTATTCGTTGCAAACGTCACGATTTAGCGGCACCAGAAATCAAAAATCATTTAGACATTGGCAAACAAGTCATCAAATTAGCGTTGACCTGGGAAGAGCGTTTGTCGTTTGTGTTAGATGAAAATTTAGGCGTGAAACGGTTGAAATTCCTCGATTTGATTCAAGAACAAGTCGGCGAATCCGAGGCGGCAACATTTGAAGAAAAATTCGACATCGATTTTTCAATTATGACCGCCGAATTAGCAAAATTTTTACCCAGTTTGCTGGCAATTTTTGGCGGCGAAAACCGCGCTTAATTCACACAATTTGATTGTGTAGGGGTTCACTGCGTGAACCCGTTATTTCTACTACTTTTCGTAATTGGCGGGTTCACGCAGTGAACCCCTACAAATTTAAATTTTTATTTTCGGAGACTTGAAACATGACTATGGATGACCGCGACGGTTTTATTTGGATGGATGGAAGTTGGGTCGATTGGCGCGACGCAAAAATTCACGTTTTGACGCACACGCTGCATTATGGATTGGGCGTTTTTGAAGGCGTTCGGGCTTATCACGCTGAAAAAGGCACGGCGATTTTCCGTCTGCAAGAACACACCGACAGATTATTTCGTTCAGCGCACATCATGAATATGAAATTGCCGCACTCGAAAGAAGAATTAAACCAAGTTCAAATCGATGCCATCAGAAAAAACACGTTAGACACCGCGTATATTCGCGTGATGAGTTTTTTGGGTTCAGAAGGAATGGGTTTGCGTGCGGATAATTTGAAAGTTCACACGATGGTTGCCGCGTGGTCGTGGGGCGCATATTTAGGCGCGGATGCGATTGAAAAAGGCATTCGAATTCGCACATCGTCTTACACCCGGAACCACCACAACAGCACATTCTGCAAAGCGAAAGCCAACGGCAATTACATCAATTCAATTTTGGCATTACAAGAAGCGCAAGCCAACGGTTATGACGAAGCGTTAATGCTGGATCACCAAGGTTTTGCGGCAGAAGGTAGCGCGGAAAATTTATTCATTATTCGTAACGGCAAAATTTACACACCTGAAACCACGTCAGCGTTAGAAGGCATTACACGCGATTCAGTCATGACCATTGCGCGAGATTTAGGTTATGAAGTGATTGAAAAACGCATTACGCGCGACGAAATTTATGTGGCGGATGAAGCGTTTTTCACCGGTTCTGCGGCAGAAGTGACACCAATTCGTGAATTGGATAATCGTCAAATTGGTAGCGGTAGTCGCGGTGTGATTACGGAAAAATTGCAAACCGCCTATTTCGATGCCGTTCACGGGCGCGGCGACAAATATGCAGATTGGTTGACCTACGTTTAAATCGGTACAAACCCTGGTTTGTACTCCGTATTTTTTGATTGGAGTGCAGACCTTGGTCTGCATTTAAGAGAGAAAATCCATGATTCCCATTCGAGATACCGCGCCCTGCCACCATCGTCCGATTATGACGTGGATAATTATCGCGCTTTGCACCATTATTTTTGTCGTGATGCAATGGGTATTGCCCGACAATATCAGTTATCAGGCAATCAACCAGTTTGGCATGATAGCAATTCGCTATTCCAATCCACAATGGGCGCACGATTTTGGTTTGCGACCGGATTACGGTTTTTCGTTTATCAGCAATTTGTTTTTTCACGCTGATTGGACGCATTTATTAGCGAATATGTGGTTTTTGTGGATTTTTGGCGATAACGTCGAAGATCGAATGGGACGCTGGCGATTTTTACTTTTTTATCTTTGGTGTGGCGCGTTGGCGACCTTTTTACAATGGTATTTTGATCCGTCTTTAACGATTCCAGTAATTGGCGCATCCGGCGCAATTGCTGGCGTGTTGGCCGCTTATTTCTTTTTATATCCGCTCGAGCGCGTCATTGTTTGGATTCCGTTTATTTTCCCCATTCTTTTGCCGATTCCCGCGATTGCTTTTTTAGGTTTATGGGTGATGTTGCAATTACACAATGCCACGGAAGCCATATTTTTCACAGGTGGTGATGTAGCAAATGTCGCGTGGTGGGCGCATTTAGGCGGATTCATCGCAGGTTGTTTAAGTTATCGCTGGTTTTTGAATTCAACATCCGCTGACGACGACACCAATTCTTTACATTGAGATTTTTTAAAACATGAATATAACGGTTTTTGGAAGCGGTTACGTTGGCTTGGTCACGGCGACATGTTTAGCGGAAGTCGGGAATGACGTGGTTTGCATGGATATTGACGCAGACAAAATCGCCAAACTTCAGCAAGGCATTATTCCGATTTATGAACACGGCTTAGAAGAAATGGTGAAAGAAAATCAGGCGATGGAACGTCTGCGTTTTACCACCGACGTAAAAGAAGCCGTGGCGCACGGTTTATTTCAATTTATCGCTGTCGGCACACCGCCCGATGAAGACGGTTCGGCAGATTTGCAATATGTGTTAGCCGTCGCGAAAAGTATTGCCGAAAATATGGACGATTATCGCGTGATTATCGACAAATCAACCGTTCCCGTGGGTACCGCCGATAAAGTGAAAGCCACGATTCAAGCGATTCTCGATGCGCGGGGTAGCCAGTTGGAATTTGATGTGGTGTCAAATCCGGAATTTTTAAAAGAAGGCGCGGCGTTAAACGATTTTATGAAGCCGGATCGAATCGTCATCGGCACCGATAATCCGCGTACCGCCGAATTATTGAAAGCGTTGTACGCGCCGTTCAATCGTCGCGAAGAACGCATTATTATTATGGACGTGCGTTCTGCGGAACTCACGAAATACGCCGCTAATGCGATGTTGGCGACCAAAATCAGTTTTATGAATGAGCTGGCAAATTTAGCAGAATTTTTAGGCGCAGACATTGAACACGTTCGCCACGGTATCGGTTCGGACAGCCGAATTGGTTACAGTTTTATTTACGCAGGATGTGGTTATGGCGGTTCGTGCTTTCCCAAAGATGTCAAAGCGTTAGAACGCACGGCGGCTGAAATGGGTTACAAAGCAGAATTATTAACTGCCGTCGAAAATGTCAATCATCGCCAAAAACAACGCTTGTTTGAAAAAATTACCGCGCATTATCACGGCGAATTGAACGGCAAGGTATTTGCGTTGTGGGGATTGGCGTTTAAACCCGACACCGACGATATGCGCGAAGCCCCAAGTCGCGTGTTAATTGACGCTTTATTGGCAGCGGGCGCGAGCGTTCAAGCCTACGATCCTGAAGCGATGAAAGAAGCGGCGCGTTTGTATGATGAAAAAGCGGGCATTCGTTTTTGTCATTCTGCGAAAGACGCTCTCGAAGGCGCAAATGCGTTGGCGATTGTCACAGAATGGAAACAGTTTGCCAGTCCGAATTTTCAACGTTTGAACGAATTGCTCATTGATAAAGTTATTTTCGATGGACGGAATTTGTACGAACCCGCCACGGTCAAACGTCACGGGCTACATTATTACGCCATGGGACGTTGAAGTTCAGACGAACCGCGCCACCCAAATCATAAATTTACTGTTTTGGGCGACGAGTTTCACGTTTTGTTTTTCAAAAAGTCGCGCCAACGACACGCCGTAATTCAAATGACGATTGCCAATCACCCACAATTCTCCGCCGTTTCGCAACACGTTTTTCGCTTGTTTAAACATCGTTTGTGCAATGAAATCACCGATAACGTGTTGCTGATGAAACGGCGGATTACACAAAATAATATCGGCTGAATTCGCCGCAAAATTGGTCAAACAATCATCAACGTGAAAGTGCGCGAGGCGCGAATTAAAAGCCCGTTCAAAGTTTTCCCGCGCCGATTCCATCGCCATAAACGATTCATCCACAAAATGAATCTGTGCCGTCAAATTAGCTTTCGCCGCCATCAAACCGACAATGCCATTTCCACACCCTAAATCCACAATATCGCGGAAATTTTCAGATTTCGGTAAATGTTCCAAAAAAAAGCGCGTACCAATATCTAACTTTTCACGCGAAAAAACGTTGGCATGATTGGCAATTAAAAAATCCGTATTTTCCAAAACGTAACGAATCGGATACGGATTTGGCGGCGTGGGTAAATTCGGATTGAACGTGGTGAAAATCAGCCGCGCTTTCTTTTGCGCCAACGATGTTTGGGTTTCGCCAATAATCCGCGCCACTAAATTCCAAACGCTGGGCGTGAGTATTTTCACCATTCCCGCCACGATAATCTGCGTTTTTTCGGAAATAACGGAACGTAATTGCAATAATTGAAACTCCAGCAACGCCAACGTTTTCGGGACTTTAATAACGACCAAATCAACCGCATTCGGTAACGCTTCCAAACTATTGAGCAACGTCACCACCTCGTCAGGCAAATTATTGTCGGCTAAATTCAACCGCGTCGCCTGTTGCGAAAGATAAGAATCCGACAGCGCGACCGGGTGAAATGAATGCAATGCCACCGCTAACGCGCCAAAACTGTCATTCATCAACAGAATTTTGGTGGTCGGCGATAAATTCAAATTCACAACGTGTTCTAAAATATATTCATCGGCTGCATCCCACGCGCGTAAAGGTTCTTGCGTTTGTTTGGGCAGCCGTTGCAAGGCAAATTCACCTTGAGAAACACACAATTTTTCCATCACGCAGCAAGATTCAATGATTGTGGAAATAATAATCTAAACGTCGTGCCGTGCTTTTCTTCGCTCATATTTGAATCAATCAGAACGTGTCCGTTTGCAGAATGCACCATGCCGATGACGGTGGATAATCCTAAACCAGTACCTTCGCCTTGCGGTTTGGTGGTGAAAAACGGATCGAAAAGACGATGAATAATTTTGGGTTCAATGCCCGTTCCATTATCCGATACGCTTAATTCAATAAAATCGCCTTGAATCATTTCAGCGCAGGCGACACATTGAGCTGACACATTCGTGGCGGTATTCAACGCAATCGTAATCATGCCGCCGCGCTCTTTCATCGCATCTCGCGCATTCACTGCCAAATTTGTCAGAATTTGATGCAAATCAATCACATCAATTTGAATATCTTGATTAGATTTTAATTCTACTTGCAGATTGACTCGACTGGTTAATGCCGGGCGTAACATGCTAGCCACTTCGTCAATCGCTTCCTGCGTCGGTCTTACCTCAATGCTTTCTTTATGCGTATCTTGGCGCGAATACGTCATCATTTTTTTAATTAACGCCACCGCTCGTTGACCTGCGTCAGAAATTTGTTTGGTATTTTGTTCGAGTTCAATTTTTAATGCGTTATCGGTCATATCGTCACTGATGTACACATTCATTTCGTTGTAGCCCAACATACACGACAAAATATTATTAAAATCGTGAGCAATTCCCGAAGTCAGTCGTGCAATACTTTCCAACTTTTGCATTTGATTGACTTGGGAATTCAACAGTGAATTTTGTTCGTAAGATTGAATCAGTTCAACCGCCCGCTTTTCTTTTTCAGTGTTTTGAAACGCCAACTCTTCATTGGCAATAATCAATTCCATTGCACGTCGTTCTTTTGCCGTATTTTGAAATTCTAATTGTTCATTCGCAATCACCAGTTCTTCAGCCCGTTTTTCTTTTTCAGCGTTTTGAAAAGCCAGTTCCTTATTCGCAATTAAAAGTTCTTCAGCCCGCT
>SESB01000071.1_pt1 | contig 69287 bp, 68 predicted proteins | sample 3171441 | NCBI WGS metagenome assembly SESB01 (sample SAMN06051867, study PRJNA518727) | freshwater metagenome | biome: subpolar coniferous forest; feature: holomictic lake; material: water; isolation source: holomictic Lake 227, 6 m depth | place: Canada: near Kenora, Ontario | collected...
GTTACCGTTTGCGTCTGTTGCGGTGGCAGTGATTGATAATGTGCCGTCTACAATTACGTCAGCAGGTAATTCGTAAGACCACGTTGTGCCGACAACCGTTGCTTCAGCTGCGTCAGATTCGCCAACAACAACGAAAACCGTAGAACCGTCTTCAGTTGTCCCCGTCACGATAACTGGACTTGCTGCTTCAGTAGCATCGATAATGTCGTCAGTTGTTACTGAGTCAATCAATGGAGCCGCTGCAGGCGTAGCCTCAGTAGCCACTGTTAACGGAGTAGCCGCACCATCAGGTAACACACCTAATGCAAAAGGTGCATCAGTCAAATCAATCGCAACAGTACCCGCAGCGACTGAAGACGCAAGGTCGGCACCACTAAATGTTAACGTTGCTTGATGTGAATTCCCTGTCGTTACAACCAAATCAGCTTGTAAATTATTACCAACGTTAAGACCAATTGCGTTGTCGTAAAAACTATCGCCAGACAACGTCACCACTGCAACGTACGAATCTGTACCATCTATGTTTTTTGTAATCGGAGAATATTTTATACTAGCCATTTTAAAATCCTTAAATTAAGGTGATTATGAATTGAAATCTTACTGGAGAAATCTTACAAGGTCGTGACTTGTTACGACACAATGCTAAACATCCCACCTCTATTTGTCAAACCCGTTTACCGTAAAACTAAAAAAATTTACGGTAACACATGAGATATGTGAACTACGTCACAGTTTTTTATACGATAATACAAATTAGCCACTACATCAAACGATTTACGTTTGGCGCATAACAAACCCAGAAGCAAACTGATTATGCTTTCGCCAAAATCAATTCCAAAACAAATTTACTACCAAAGTAACCTAATAATAGCAGCAAGAATCCCGCCAATATCCAATTTACCGCTACACGTCCACGCCAACCATAACGCATTCGCCCCATTAAAATGGCACAAAAAATTGCCCACGCCAATAAAGACAACACCGTTTTATGCACTAAATGCTGGGCAAATAAATCGTGTAAAAATAAAAACCCCGTTCCCAAAGACACTGTCAACGCTAACACGCCAGCCGCAATCATTTGAAATAACAGTGTTTCCATCGTTTGTAACGAGGGCAATAATAAAATAAAACGTGTCGGCGGATGTCGTTTTAATTGACTATTTTGCACCGCCAACAAAATTGCCTGCAATGCCGCCACCGTCAACAAACTAAACGCCAGCACCGAGGTCAAAATATGCACCGCCATCGCACCAGTATGCACCGGAAACAAGTGTGGCAATGGACGAATGATAGCTTCCAATCCCAAAATAATTGCCGCTAATGGAAATAATACCAAACCTAATTTTTCGACCGGCTTTGTCATCGCCGTCAACAACAACACCAACACAACACCTAATATATTCAGTGAGGCGACGCTCAACACGTCAAAACTAAAACCATTTTGTTGCTGACAAAGTAGTCCAATATATAGAGTGTGTAAACTCGTTGCTAACCACGCAAATAACAACGATTTACGCGGCGCAACAAAAGCGCGAAGTTGCCACGCCAACCAACCCGCGTTAATGCCGTAAGCGAGCATCGCGCTAATTGCAATAAATTTCATCATAATCCACCTCGATTTTTGTTAATGCTTGCGCGGTTTGTCCTACGCCTTTTGCCTTAATTAGCCTTGTGTTACTATAACATTGAACCTCGAGCTAACGCTTTTTGTTAGCTCGTTTTATTATTCGCGTTATTCATTTCGAGTCTCACCATGTTTGATAATTTAACCGACCGTTTAAGCAACACGCTCAAGAAACTTAAAGGTCAATCGCGTCTCACTGAAAGCAACATTCAAGAAACGTTACAAGAAGTGCGCGTCGCGTTATTAGAAGCCGATGTCGCCTTGTCCGTTGTTAATGATTTTCTGGAACGTGTAACCGTTGGCGCATTAGGACAAGATGTCCAAAATAGTTTAACGCCAGGTCAATCGATGATTAAATTGGTGCAAGCCGAACTCATCAAAGTCATGGGCGAAAAAAACGAAACGTTAAATCTTAACGCTCAACCGCCTGCCGTGATTTTAATGGCGGGTTTGCAAGGTGCGGGTAAAACAACCACGGTGGCAAAATTAGGACGTTGGCTGCAAGAAAATAACAAAAAGAAAGTCGGTGTAGTGAGTGCTGACGTATATCGTCCCGCCGCGATTAAACAGTTGGAAATGTTGGCAAATGAAGTCAATTTAGTTTTTTTCGACAGTGACATTACGCAAAAACCGATTGATATTGCGCGGAATGCGATTGAAGCCGCCAAACGCAAATTTTTAGATGTGATTATCATCGACACCGCCGGACGACTGCACATCGATGACGAAATGATGGGCGAAATTAAAGCGTTGCACGCGGCGATTAAACCAGTCGAAACGCTTTTTGTAGTCGATAGTATGACGGGGCAAGATGCCGCAACTACCGCGAAAGCGTTTAATGATGCGCTGCCCTTGACGGGTATTATTTTGACCAAAGCGGACGGCGATGCAAGAGGCGGCGCGGCGTTGTCGATTCGACACATTACGGGCAAACCGATTAAATTTATCGGCATGGGTGAAAAAACGGATGCGTTAGAGCCGTTCCATCCTGATCGTATGGCTTCACGGATTTTAGACATGGGCGATATGCTCAGTTTAATTGAGCAAATCGAACAAAAAGTCGATAAAGAAAAAGCGCAAAAGCTGGTCGATAAACTCAAAAAAGGCAAGAATTTTGACTTGGAAGATTTTCGCGAACAGCTGATTGAAATGCAGCGCATGGGCGGTGTTGGCGCGATGATGGACAAACTACCTGGCATGAGCGCGATGCCGTTGGAAGTAAAAGAAAAAATGAATGACAAATTATTAGCGCGGCAAATTGGCGTAATCAATTCGATGACGATGCAAGAACGTCGATTCCCCGATTTGATTAAAGGCAATCGTAAAAAACGGATTGCAGACGGTTGCGCTCAAGAATTAAGCGACGTAAATCGAATGCTGAAACAATTCATGATGATGCAAAAAATGATGAAAAAACTCAAATCTGGCAATATGGCAAACATGGTGCGGGGCGTGAAAAGTCAAATGCGTAACTTACGACGCTAAGTTTTGTGTTTTATGTTGTTTTATCAATAAAAATGAGTAGAATAACTCGATTTATTTTAGCAAATTATTTTAAGGATTACAGATGGTAACTATTCGACTTTCGAGAGGCGGTTCAAAAAATCGTCCATTTTATCAAATCGTTGTAACAGACAGCCGTAACAGTCGTGACGGTCGTTACATTGAACGTCTTGGTTTTTTCAACCCGTTAGCGCGTGGCAATGAAGAGCGTTTACGTTTAGACAATGACCGCGTCAATCATTGGAAATCAAACGGCGCACAGCCTTCTGATCGCGTCGCGAAATTGATTAAAGATTCGTTAAAAATGGCAGCGTAATTGATTTGAACCAGGAAAAACAACTCCACGTTGGAAAAATATCCGGCGTTTTCGGTATCAAAGGCTGGATAAAAGTGTTTTCGTTTACCGGTCATCGTGAAGATATTTTGAAGTATTCGCCGTGGTTGTTGAAAAAAAATAATTCCGTCAAAACGGTTGAAGTCATTGTGGGTCAATTGCAAAGTAAAGGTGTTGTCGCGCAATTAAAAGGTGTCAATGATCGGAACGAGGCGGAAGCGTTAATCGGCTGGGATATTTTCATTGATTACGCGAAATTACCACCAGCTAAACATGGCGAATATTACTGGTCTGATTTGATTGGTTTACAGGTCGAAAACACCGAAGGCATTTTGTTGGGCGTGATTGATAGTTTGCTTGAAACAGGCGCAAATGATGTGATTATTGTGCAAGGTGAAGCACGCCAACACGCCATTCCGTTTATACGCGAACAAATTATTTTAGAGGTTGATTTAACCGCCCGAAAAATGCGCGTTGATTGGGATGCAGACTTTTAAATGCGTTTTGATGTGATTACGCTGTTTCCAGAAATGGTTAAACAAGCGGCAGCTTGTGGTGTGACGGGCAAAGCGATTGAAAATGAAATTGTGACGCTCAACGTTTGGAATCCACGCGATTACACGCAAGACCGTCACAAAACTGTCGATGATCGTCCTTTCGGGGGCGGACAAGGAATGGTCATGAAATACCAGCCTTTGCACGACGCAGTAACCGCCGCGAAAATTGATTCGCAAAACGATTGTAAAGTGGTGTATTTAAGCCCGCAAGGCAAACCACTCACACAAGCGTTACTCAGCGAAGTCAGCCAATTATCGCAACTGATTTTAGTTGCTGGACGTTACGAAGGCGTAGACGAACGATTTATTCAACGCGATTGCGATGAAGAATGGTCGCTCGGTGATTACGTCATCAGCGGCGGTGAGTTAGCCGCATTGATTGTTATTGATGCCGTGACGCGCTTGTTACCGAATGTGTTGGGCAATAAGCAATCCGCGTTACAAGATTCGCACAGCGACGGTTTGTTGGATTATCCGCAATTTACACGCCCTGAAATGATTGATGGAAATGCCGTTCCAGATGTTCTGTTAAGTGGGCATCATGCTGATATTGAACGCTGGCGCATGAAGCAAGCATTAGGGCGAACGTGGCAAAAACGCCCCGATTTATTGAAAAAGAAAACATTAAGTGCCGAGCAAGAACGCTTATTGGCACAATTTAAAGTTGAAGTAGACTAAGGTTTAAGAATGAATATTATTGATGAAATCAACCAAGCACAAATGAAACAAATTCCTGATTTTAAATCAGGTGACACCGTCATCGTGCAAGTGCGCGTCAAAGAAGGCGAACGTGAACGTATTCAAGCATTTGAAGGTATCGTTATTGCGATGCGTAACCGTGGTGTAAATTCTGCGTTTACCGTGCGTAAAATTTCACACGGAACAGGTGTTGAACGTGTTTTTCAAACACACAGCAACATCATCAGCGAAATTATTGTGAAACGTCGTGGTGCTGTTCGTCGTGCTAAATTGTATTATTTACGCGATTTGACTGGCAGAAAAGCGCGTATCAAAGAAAAATTGGCGGTTAAAGTAGTAGCATAATCGACAAGTCGTGATTGGTAGGAAAGGCAGCGTTGAGCTGCCTTTTTTATTTGTCGCTAAAAATAATGACAACAATCGTAAAATTTGAAAAACTCATTGACCAATTCTTAGATGCCGCGTGGGTTGAACAAGGATTAAGCAAAAACACCCTTTCTGCTTATCGCAGCGATTTAATGATTTTTAGTGCGTGGCTAAAAAAAGATTTGCTAATCGTCAATCGCGAAGACATTACTGGATTTTTAGCTAATCGGTATGACCTCGGCATGACCAGTCGCACAACCGCCCGAATTTTGTCGAGTTTACGCCGATTTTACGGCTATTTTTTACGCGAAAATCACATTATTGTTGACCCGACCGCGTTAATGACTTCGCCAAAAAGCACGCCAATTTTGCCGCAAACTTTAACCGAAAACGATGTAGAATTGTTACTCGCCGCGCCAGAAATCGCCGTACCGCGCGGGCAACGTGATAAAGCCATGCTCGAAATGTTGTACGCCACAGGTTTGCGCGTGTCAGAATTGGTGGATTTAAAATTTGAACAAATAAATTTAAATCAAGGTGTAGTGCAAATCGTTGGCAAAGGCGGTCGAGAGCGTTTGGTACCCGTTGGCGAAGAAGCGTTAATTTGCCTTGAAATATATCTCAATAATGGGCGTGTTTTGCTTTTGAGTGGTCGGCAAAGTGATTATATTTTCGTCACTCATCGCGGCAGCAATATGACCCGCCAAGCCTTTTGGCATATTATCAAACGTTATGCGTTCAAGGCTGAAATTACCAAACCCCTGTCACCGCACACGTTGCGTCACGCTTTTGCCACCCATTTATTGAATCACGGCGCGGATTTGCGCGTGGTGCAATTGTTACTCGGTCACGTCGATTTATCGACCACCCAAATTTATACCCACGTCGCGCGTGAGCGTTTGCAAACATTACACGCGCAATTTCATCCACGAGGTTAATTTTTTATGACACAAAATATTCATCCTTCCGCGTTTATTTCGCCTGATGCCAAAATGGGCGACAACGTGACGATTGGTGCCTTTGCGGTGATTGAACATCACGTTGAAATCGGCGCAAATTGCATCATTCAAGCGCACGCCGTCATTCAACCGTTCACCAAAATGGGCGACGGAAATATCGTTCATCCGCACGTTGTGCTGGGTGATTTACCGCAAGATATTCATTTTAAAGCTGACACCGTGACGTGGTTGGAAATCGGCAACAATAACACCTTCCGCGAAGGTTTCACCGCGCATCGCGCCACCAAAGAAAATGGCGCGACGCGGATTGGTTCCGATTGTTATTTCATGAACAACAGCCACGTCGCGCACGATTGCAGCATTGGCAATAAAACAATTTTCGCCAACAACGTCGCTATCGGTGGTCACGTCGAAATCGGCAACAATGTCTTCATAGGCGGCGCAGTCGTCGTGCATCAATTTTGCCGCGTCGGTTCTTTCGCTATCGTACAAGGCACAACCGGTTTAAATATGGACGCAATGCCGTTTATGTTAATTGGCGGACGACCTGCGCGACATTATCGGTTGAACAGCGTTGGTTTACGTCGCGCGGGCATTACTGGCGAGCGTTACGACGTATTATCGAAAGCATTTCGGTTATTGCGAACGCGCCAATCGATTGATGATTTGCCCGAAACTGACGAATTGAAACAATTAAAAGATTGGTTAGCGGTCAAATCAAAACGCGGCACGCATGGCTTTGTCGAAATCTAAACACAGTTTCACCCTTTCAACCTTACCTAAATTAAAAAATGCCTCTATTACGTTTATCCAATGTTTCAATTGCTTACGGCACACACGCGCTGCTTAAACACGCAGATTTTCAACTCGATGCCGGTGAGCGCGTCGGCTTACTAGGACGCAACGGCGAAGGAAAATCGACGTTGATGAAAATTATCGCTGGCGACACGCACGCCGACGAAGGCGACGTTTGGCAACAGCCGGAACTCAAATTAGCGTGGCTGGCGCAATCACCTGATTTGCCTGACGATGCGACGATTTACGATGCCGTTGCCAGTGGTTTGGGTGATTTAGGCGCGATTATCGCGCGTTATCACGATTTATCGTTGACGATGGATTATGATGACGAAAAAGCCTTGAACGAATTGGGCGATTTGCAACATGAACTCGAAGCACGCGACGGCTGGGCGTTTCAACAGCGCGTCGAAACCACACTGAGCAAATTAAATTTGCCACCGGAGTTGAAAATTCAAGGTTTATCGGGCGGCTGGAAACGGCGCGTGGATTTGGCGCGTTCATTAGTCATGGATCCCGAAGTTTTGCTGCTCGACGAACCGACCAACCATTTGGATTTTGAAAGTATTGCCTGGCTCGAAGATCAAGTATTGAATTTTCAAGGCGCAGTGTTATTTGTCACGCATGATCGGGCTTTTTTGCAAAAATTGGCAACGCGAATTGTGGATTTAGATCGCGGAAATTTGGTGTCGTGGCAAGGCACTTACGACGATTATTTAACACGCAAAGCGGCGGCGTTAGAAGACGAAGCTAATCAGAATGCGGAGTTCGATAAAAAACTCGCTGACGAAGAAGTCTGGATTCGCCAAGGTGTGAAAGCGCGGCGCACTCGAAACGAAGGACGTGTTCGCGCATTGGAACGGTTGCGTTCGGAACGTTCAGAACGTCGAAATGTCCAAGGCACGGCGAAAATGGGCTTAGACAGCGGCGAAAAATCAGGTAAAAAAGTGCTGGAAGTCAGCAATATCAGTTTCAAATATGACGATAGAACGATTATTAACGACTTTTCAACGCTGATTCAACGCGGCGATAAAATTGGTTTAATCGGTGCGAATGGCGCGGGAAAATCGACGTTATTGAAATTGTTACTCAAACAATTAGAACCGACCAGCGGCACGATTGAACAAGGCACGAAATTAGAAATCGCCTATTTCGACCAGTTGCGCGACCAATTAGATCCTGACATGAGCGTCGTGGATACGATTGCTCACGGCAATGATTTTGTCGATATTGGCGGTCAGCAACGCCACGTTATTTCCTATTTGGGCGATTTTTTATTCTCGCCAGCTCGCGCTCGTTCGCCAGTCAAAAGTTTGTCCGGCGGTGAAAAAAATCGGTTATTGTTGGCGCGATTATTTACTCGCCCCGCGAATTTAATCGTGATGGATGAACCGACCAACGATTTAGATTTGGAAACGCTGGAATTATTAGAAGCGAAATTGTTAGAATTTGATGGCACATTATTATTGGTCAGCCATGATCGCGCGTTTTTAGATAATGTCGTCACCAACATTTTTGTGTTGGATGGTTCGGGAAATGTTCAAGAGTTTTTCGGCGGTTACACCGATTGGCTGGAATACAATAAAACTTTGGAAGCCACGGCAGCATTGGCGGCTAAAAAATCGACTGCACCGAAAGTGGAAAAACTTGCGCCCATTTCGACCGCGCCAAAAAAGAAAAAGTTGTCGTTCAAAGAGCAGCAAGAACTTGAAAAATTGCCCGCGTTGCTCGACAAATTAGAAGCGAAAAAAGTGGCATTAACCGTAGAAATGAACGCACCGACTTTTTATAAACAAGAGCAAACGCTCGTGAATAACACACTAAACGCATTCCAAAATCTTGAAAAAGAATTGGCGGATTGTTACGCACGCTGGAATGAATTGGAAGAAAACGCCGGATAATCTTGCAACGGGGCGCGAAGTCGATTATTCTTTGCGCCCCTTCAGTAGTAAATCAAAAAGCAGTAAATCAAAAAATTGGAGAGTTGGTCGAGTGGCCGATGGCGCATGCTTGGAAAGCATGTGTACGGTAACGTACCGAGGGTTCGAATCCCTCACTCTCCGCCAATAAGAAATTCCCTCATTTAGCTCAACACGACCGAACCGAAAATTCACCAATAATGCTATCCGTTGAAATACCCACATTTTTTTTCAGTATAATCACAGCATCATTCGAGTTTTAACGTTTATCATCAGCGACACCACTTTCGGAATTTTATAATGCACAAAACCGTAACGCCTAAAAAATATTCTTTAGTATCGATTACTTACGCATTCTGTGGATTAGTAATATTAGGTATTTTGATTTTAACCATCGTGAGTTCCATCAAAGTTGATCAATTACTTCGGCATGAATTGCGCGTAAGAATCGCGGATGTCGTTAACATCATGGCTAAAAATATTGACGGTGATTTACATAGCAAAGTGCAAACAACGACAGATAATAAAAGTCCCGCCTTCACTAAATTAAAAAATGATTTAGTGGCAATGCGCCAACGCAGCACCAACGTCGCCAATATTTACACGATGCGAAAGCTGGACAATGGCGCGATTGTCTTTATTGTTGATGGTTCAAAAGAAGGTCAAAATGAAATCGGTGATATTTATCCAAAAGAATCCATTAGCGAGGCGTTGAAAGACGCATTCAATGCCACCCCAGAAACAACCAAAATTTATGTCGATGCAGAAATTGATCAAGATGATTGGGGAACATGGCTATCGGCTTACGCGCCAATTTTTACGGCTTCCGGCAAGTTCGACGGTATTATCGGCATCGATGTATCGGCTAAAAGTATTCGAGCGCATGAGCTGGAATATCTTGGCACTTTTGGCGCGATAGCAGTGGTCGTTATTTTGCTTGTGTTACCGTTCGTGTTTTGGTTGATGAATTTTATCAAAACAATAAATTTAGAATTGCAACAGGTAAACCACGAATTAGCTGTTCAAAATAATGAAAAAGAAAAACAGGCTTCAGAACTTAGTATTGCTAACGAAAATCTTGCCGCTGTTAATGAAGAATACGAGGTCACCAATGAAGAGCTTATTTTTCAAAATAGTGAAAAAGAAAAGCGGGCTGCCGAACTCGCTATTGTGAACCAAGAACTTATTTTTCAAAACAATGAAACAGCCGCCCGCACCATGGAACTCGCCATTATTAACATTCAAAATGTGGAAAGAGATAAACGCACGGTCGAGCTAACTTTAGCGAACAAAGAATTAGCTTTTCAAAATGCGGAAAAAGAAAAGCGTGCTGAAGAATTGGATATTACGAACGATAATCTGATTGCGCTGTACGATGAGAAAGTCGCTCTCGCGGCGAAACTAATTAAGACAAACGAAAAACTGGCTTTTCAAAACTCAGAAAAAGAAAAGCGTGCCGAAGAATTGGATATTACGAATGATAATCTGATTGCGCTGTACGATGAAAAAACGGCTCTCGTTACTGACCTGATGATTGCGAATGAAGAACTTATTTTTCAAAGTATTGAAACAGAAAAACGCGCCACCGAATTAACCCAATCTTATGATGAAAACGCGCTCTTAAATGACCAAGTTAATCACATGCAAAAATTGGAAAGTCTTGGACAATTAACAGCGGGAATTGCTCACGATTTCAATAATATTTTAGCGTGTATATTGGGTTATAACGAACTCAACCAATGCGTCAGCGAAGACATGACCGATGAAGAATTAAAAATAAATCTCGAAAGAAACACGAAACAAATAGATTTTGCGGGTCAACGAGCGGTGTCACTTATTCAAAAAATGATGACGTATTGCCGTCAAAATGTGAAAACAGCAAACATAAATGTAAAACCCACGTTAGCTATTATTGATGAAGTGTTAGCGATGTTGCGCCCAGCGTTAACCAGCAGAATCAAAATTGAATTAGCCTTAAATCCTCAGCCGTGCCACCAAAATATTGAAATTGATGCGATTGATTTACATCAAATTTTGACTAATTTGGTCGTTAATGCGCGTGATGCGATGAAAGAACGCGGCGGTATTATTACCATTTCGTTGAAAACCGTAACCCGTTTGAATAAGCACTGTGTGGCGTGTGCTGAAATGGTGGACGGCGATTTTATTGAATTAAGTGTAGCGGACAACGGTACTGGAATTGAACCACATATTATCAGCCGAATTTTTGATCCATTTTTCACCACAAAACAAGTCGGCGAAGGCACTGGCTTAGGTTTATCAACGGTAATCGGCATGGTTCATCAGTCGCACGGTCATGTTTTAATCGATTCCAATCTGATTGAACCGAATCAAGGTACTGTGTTTAAATTGCTGTTTCCAATCCCAGCGACTGCGTAAAAAATAGGGCGCGGTGTTGCGGTGTTAACGAATGGAATCAACACCTAAATTCGCTAACGCATCGGCGCGGTCATTGCCCATATTGCCCGAATGTCCTTTAACCCAACGCCAATCAATAGCGTGCGGCTGAATTGCTGAATCTAAACGTTTCCACAAATCTTCATTTTTCACAGGTTGTTTCGCCGCCGTTTTCCAATTCGCTTTTTTCCAATTTGGCAGCCATTTTGTAATGCCGTCCAAAACGTATTTTGAATCGATGTACAAATGCACCACGCACGGTTTTTTTAATCCTTCCAACGCCTGAATCGCTGCCATTAACTCCATGCGATTATTGGTTGTTTCACGTTCGCCACCGTGCAATTCTTTAATTGCGCCTTTATAACGCAAAATTGCTCCCCAGCCGCCCTTCCCTGGATTGCCACGACACGCGCCATCGGTATAAATAATCACCACTGGATCAGTCATCGTGCTTTACCTTTGCCGCCAAAGGATTGGCGACGACTAAACGTGGCGAAAAGAGTTTCACCGGTGTCATAGGAATAGGATTAAAACGCCTTTTCATGGCTTTCACGGCGTATGCAGTAGAGGTGAACGAAAAACTATTGAGCGCGTTCGTGCCGTTTTCGGTTTTAGTCGAACTCAAATAAAACTCCGTTTTGTTCGCTACTTCAAAATTCAATAATTTCAACCAATCAAACAAACGTGAACGTGAAATAAAATGCCCGTTCCACGAATCCGCCAACCGTTTATCCCATAAAAATTGATAACGCACCCACAAACTCCACGGATTAAAATTCAGCACCAATAAAATGCCTTCCGGTTTTAGCACGCGCTCTAATTCTCGAAACGTTTGAAAGCGAGCGGCATCGAATTCCAACAAATGCGGCACAATAATCATATCAATACAATCACTTTGCAACGGCAGTGCGTACGATTTGGCTTGAATTTTAGGCGCGTCAGGATTGCCCAAAAGTTTGGCATCTAAGACCGAAAAACTTTGATACAACGAACAATCAATAAATTCGTTTTCCCAGCCGAGACCGCCGACTTGTAAAATAGTTTGCTGACAACTGACGGTAATTGAACGCTGTAAATAAGCGACCTCAAGCTCTTTTAATAATTTCCCGCGTGGGGTTTGGTAATAAGCAAATAAAAAATCGCGTTTCATGAATTCCACTCAATTTAAGACTGTTTTAATAATTCGAGGCTAAAAAGTCGCTATAATCAAACCACTTCATAACTACAAAGGTAAAATGAATGCCGATTAAACTAAACAGACACGTTAATTTATTAGTGTTGCTAATGACTCTCGCCGCTGCCGGCTGTTCGCAAAATGCAAAAGATGCGTTGACTGTAAATGAACTCACTCCAGATGTCGAACAACAAAATAACGCTTATGTTGATCACTACTATCACAATTACGAAGCATTGAACAAAGGTGAGATTAACAAAACAGCCGCCGAACATAAAGATACCGTTTGGGCGCGTTTGATTTCTTTATACTCCTTGCCAAAAATTGAAAACGAACGTATTGATCGTGAAATCGACTGGTATTTAAACCACCCTAATACGTTAAGCACCATTCAAAAACGCGCTGAACCTTACTTACACCTCATTCTTGACGAAATTGAAGCCAAGAATATTCCAGGTGAATTAGCATTGTTGCCCGTGGTCGAAAGTGCGTTTGTACCGAATGCCAATTCCCGCGTCGATGCGTCGGGCTTGTGGCAATTCATGCCGGCAACCGGTCGGATGTTTGGTCTGCAACAAAATTCTTGGTATGACGGTCGGCGCGATGTTTACGCTTCGACAAAGGCTGCCACTACTTATTTAAAACAACTCAGCAACAGTTTTGATGGCGATTGGCTGTTAGCACTTGCGTCGTATAATTGGGGCAAAGGCAACGTCAAAAAGTCCATCGAACGCAATGAAGATCGCAATATGCCGACCGATTATTGGTCGTTGAGAATGCCTAACGAAACCGCAAATTATGTGCCGCGTTTGTTAGCAATTGCACAAATTTTTTCTCATGCCGACGAATACAAAGTTAATTTACACCACATTCCAAACAAGCCTTATTTTGAAGTGGTGAATTTAGATTCGCAATTAAACTTGAGCAAAGCCGCTGAAATGGCGGATATGTCGTTGCACGATTTCTTAAAATTGAATCCCGCTTTCAATAAGTCTAAAACTGCGCCCGAAGGTTCGGGGCCACGTCGTTTATTGATTCCTGTAGCGAAAGCTGAATCGTTTAAAGAAAATTTGGCGCAATTACCATTTGAACAGTGGATTTCTGAAGGTTTCAATGAAGACGAAGACGAAAGTACCGCTATTTATGACACAAAACCAGCTGTAGTGAGTCACAAAGAAAAAACTGAGCCGGTGAAAATTATTGCAAAAGTCGTTGCAAAACAAAGCATCAAAGCGTTGTTAACTGCTAAAAAGTCGGACAAAACGGACAAAAAATCGGTGAGTGTGGCTTTAAATAGTAAATCTGAAGCGAAAAATAAATCGGATAAAACTTCAGCTCATATCGTTGCCACCGTGAAAACGTCTGTGAATAACAAAGAATTGTCAGACAAAAACAAAGCCAGCGCGAAAGATTCTAAAGTTAAAGCACCCGTTACGGTTGCAGCGGTGAGTAAAAATACACCACATAACAAAAAATCTAAAAACGCGGGTTAATTTTATAGGGGCGAATAACATTCGCCCTTTCCCGTAAACACCCGTTATTTGTTCTATTTCATCGGCACATTTCAAAACGCATTTTTAACCCACTGCAAATCGCCATCCCCCAAAATTCCCACCACATCAAAACGCATTCGCGGCATTTCGCCGGGCAACGTATTCAAATAAAATTCCGTCGTCGCACTTATTTTCGCTTGTTTTGAATAATTGACACTTTCCAACGCACTGCCAAATTTCGCATTTTTACGATAACGCACTTCCACAATCACCAACGTTTCACCGTCATTCATAATCAAATCGAGTTCACCGTGAACGCAGCGGAAATTACGCGCAATCACCGTTAAACCTTGAGCGATTAAAAAATCACAGGCGTGTTGTTCGGCTTGTTCACCACGCAATAAATGCGCGGCTTTGGGTTTGGTTTGATTGCTCACAAAAAATCCTCAGTTTTATTTTCGCGTCATGCGATTCAAGAAATGCGGTAACATTATGCCCAAATTCCAATTTTTACCGAGATAAAAATGATTCAAGAAACCGGCACGTTGTACATTGTCGCCACGCCGATTGGCAATTTAGCCGATATTACATTTCGAGCGATTGAAACGCTAAAAAGTGTCGATTTAATTGCCGCCGAAGATACACGCCACGTCAGAATGTTGCTGCAACATTATGGCATTAGCAACAAAGTCATTGCCTTACATCAACATAATGAAGATAAAGCGGCTGTGGAAATTATTGAAAAATTACGTTCTGGTTTGTCGATTGCGCTGGTATCAGACGCGGGAACGCCGTTAATTAGCGATCCGGGAATGCCTGTTGTCAAAGCGGTTCATGAAGCAAATTTAACCGTTGTTCCTATCGTTGGTGCGTGTGCGTTAATTGCGGCATTATCGGCAGCGGGCGTGGCAATTACGCCGTTCACATTTGAAGGTTTTACGCCGCGCACGTCGTCAGCCCGTCGCACTTTTTTTGCAGAACGGGCGGCGATTTCGACAACGTGGGTTTTTTACGAATCGTGCCACCGGATTTTAGATTGTTTGCAAGACATGGCGACGGTTTTACCGCCTGAACGTTCGATTGTCATTGCGCGTGAATTAACCAAGTTGCACGAAACGATTGTGAAATTACCGCTCGCTGAAATGCTCACGTTGGTGGAAACCGATGCGAATATGCGGCGTGGGGAATTTGTGGTGATTGTCGAAGGCGCGGCGAAAATCGACGTATCAGAAAATACAATGACAGCTGAACAAGAGCGTATTTTGAGATTATTGCTGACCGAATGCAGCGTTAAAAAAGCCGTGGAATTAGTGGTTGAAATTACCGGCGGTAAAAAGAAACCGATTTATCAAGCCGCGTTAGCAATCAGCGAAGCAAATAATGTGCTAAACTAACAGAGGAAGAGTTGGCTGGGCGGTCGCCGTTTTATTGTAATGATAGAAGGGAGGAAAGTCCGGACTCCATTGGGCAGAGTGCCAGATAATGACTGGGGGGCGTGAGCCTACGGAAAGTGCAGCAGAAAATACACCGCTAAATTTGCTTCGGCAAATCAGTAAGGTTGAAATGGTGCGGTAAGAGCGCACCGCGCAACTGGTAACAGTTGTGGCAGTGAAAACCCCACTCGGAGCAAGATCAAATAGGGAAGCATTCGTCCGCCCTGGCGGCTTCCGGGTAGATTGCTTGAGCGACAGAGTGATTTGTCGCCTAGATGAATGACCGCCCAAGGAAATCTTAGTTTTAATTATTTACTGCTGAACAGGCAGTTTAGAATGAGATAAATGATTGTCCTAGACAAAATCCGGCTTATAGGCTGACTCTTTCACCCAACAATTGTAAAATTTAAAGTAATCTCTAATAAAATTTAATAACATTTTGATATAACGTAGAATTTACTTTCAACCTCGCAAAAAACATAATCTCTTGTCAATACAGTAAGATTTCAGACTGAAATCACCCTTGACTAAGCCTAATTTGAAATCTATAGTGAATAAAATTTAACGCCCAATCGGGCTTTTTTATTGCTTTTTAACAATGGAAGAATCTGTTAATGATTCATTTATCCGTAATGCTCGAAGAAGCATTGCACCACTTAGCAATTAAACAAGATGGTGTTTACATAGATGGTACATTTGGACGGGGCGGACACAGTCAGCGCATTTTAGAAGCCTTGGGCGAAAATGGACGACTGATTGCTTTTGACCGCGACACGACTGCTATTGAATGTGAACGCGCTCAACAATTATCTCAAGATTCGCGTTTTCAGTTAGTTCACATGCCCTTTTCTGAAATGGAACGCTTTGTGACTGATGCCGATTTGAATGGAAAAATTGATGGCATTTTGCTCGATTTAGGGGTTTCTTCGCCACAACTCGATGATCAATCACGCGGTTTTAGTTTCATGAATGATGGCGCACTCGATATGCGAATGGATTGTTCACAAGGTTTATCTGCCGCTGAATGGCTAGCGCAAATTGATGAAAAAACCTTAACACACGTTTTATTTGATTTCGGTGAAGAACGCTTTGCACGACGAATTGCCAACGCAATTGTCACGACGCGAACAACGCAACCCATTGAAACCACGCGTCAATTAGCAAAATTGATTGAGGATACCATTCCTTTTCGTGAAAAACATAAACATCCCGCCACACGCACTTTTCAAGCGATTCGCATTGCCATCAATAACGAATTAGGTGAATTGACTTCGGCTTTAGCGCAATCGGCGAAACTGCTCAACTCTCAAGGTCGATTAGTGGTTATTTCGTTCCATTCGCTGGAAGACCGCATTGTTAAACGCTTCATGCGCGATGAATCGGGCGTAAAACGTAATGTGGGCAAATTACCAATTAAAGAAATAGACATCGAAAAAGGCGTTTTGAACGTGTTAAGCAAAGCCATCAAACCGAGCGACTCTGAAATTTTGCAAAATCCGCGCTCGCGCAGTGCGGTTTTGCGTGTCGCTGAACGAGTTTGATTTTATGGCGCGTTTTTTCGGCATCGGTGTTTTAATTTCCATGTTGCTGGTATCGGCACTTATGGTGATTTATAAAAAATATAATTCACGCCTTATTTTTATCGAAATCCAAAAACAAGAAAAAGCCTTAGACCAATACGAAGTCGCGTGGGGACAATTACAACTTGAGCTGACTACGCTCGCGGAACAAAATCGTGTTGAACAAATCGCCCGCGAACAGCTGAAATTAGTGATACCCTCGCGCGAAAAAATCATTTATATCAAACCATGAAGTATCAACGCCATAAAAACGAAGCCACATTATTCACCTATGATTATTCAGCGCGGCGGCGTTGGCTTTTGGGTGTCATTATTGCTGGAATGCTGATTTTAGTTGGTAAAGCAGTCAGTTTGCAGGTTTTTGACAAAGAATTTTTAAAAGAACAAGGCGATATGCGCCACATCAGCGATGTTCCCGTGTTTGCGTATCGTGGCATGATTCGAGATAGAAATGGTGCGCCGTTGGCAATTAGTACGCCGGTTGAATCGATTTGGATTAACCCGCAAGAATTCAAAGTTGCCACACGCCAGCAAATTAAACAGCTCGAACGCTTATTAAATTTAGAAACCGGCAAAGTGGACGATTTATTAACCGATCCGCACAAACAATTTGCGTATGTGGCGCGACAAGTTAGCCCGAATTTAGCGGAACAAGTGAAAAGTTTAAAATTGTCTGGCGTGTATTCCGAACGCGAATTCAAGCGTTTTTATCCAACGGGCGGCGTGGCGGCACATTTAATTGGTTTCACCGATTTAGACGACAAAGGACAAGAAGGTTTAGAAGCCGCCTACGACCATTTACTACGCGGTGTGGCCGGAAGTAAGCGCGTCATTCGGGACGGAAAACGACAAATTATTGATGATGTTGAAAATATCAAAGAACCCGTCGCCGGTAAAACGTTAGAATTAAGCATTGATCAACGTATTCAGTATTTGGCGTATCGAGAATTAGCGCACGCGGTCACAATCAATCACGCAAAATCCGCTTCATTGGTGGTTTTAGATGCAAAAAATGGTGAAATTTTAGCCGCCGTCAATCAACCGTCTTTCAATCCCAATATGCGAAAAAGTTTAAAAGAAAATTTATACCGAAACCGAGCGTTGACTGATGTTTTTGAACCGGGTTCAACAGTCAAACCGTTTGTTGTCGCGGCGGCGTTGGATGGACATTATGTTCGCCCCGACGAAACCTTTGAAACCAACGGCAGTTTTGAAATCGGCACGCACGTCGTCAAAGATACGCACAATTATGGCACGTTAGATTTAACGGGTGTAATCAAAAAATCCAGCAATATCGGCGTGAGTCAAATGGCGTTACGAATGCCGCCCAAGTATTTTTGGGAAGTTTATCACCAACTTGGTTTCGGTGAATCAACTGCTTCAGGCTTTCCAACCGAAGCCAGCGGCAGTCTGTTGGATTATTCGCAGTGGAAACCGTTTGACAGTGCAACCCTTTCATTTGGTTATGGTTTAAGTACAACTGCATTGCAATTAGCGCGTTCTTATACCGCGCTGGCGGATAACGGAATTTTACATTCGGTAAGTTTATTTAAACGTGATGAAGATCCGGAACCAAAACGCATTTTCACCAGTCGCACCGCAAAAAGCGTTCGTGCCATGATGGAAACGGTTATTACCAAAGACGGCACGGCATACGAAGCGCGAGTGGATGGTTACAGCGTGGCGGGAAAAACAGGAACGGTTAAAAAAGCAGGCGCAGGCGGTTATGTTGAAAACAGTTATTTTTCAGTTTTTGCAGGCATGGCACCGGCGAGTAATCCGCGTTTAATTATTGTCGTGATGATTGACGAACCTTCGGCTGGTCAGTATTACGGCGGAATTGTGTCCGCACCCGTTTTTTCAAAAGTGATGAGCGGCGCGTTACGAGTTCTCGAAGTTTCGCCCGATCAATCGGACAATATGCCAGTTTTGTTAATGGGTAAAAACTAATGAATATTTCAGATTTTCTCGATTTTGACAGCGATTTAAACGTTTCCGGTTTGACGCTAAACAGCAATGAATGCGGCGAAGGATTCTTATTTGTTGCGTTGAAAGGCACAAATCACCACGGTTTAAATTACGCAAAATCAGCCATTGCAAAAGGCGCAATTGCCGTTTTATTCGACAGCGAACAGGCAGAATTAGCGGACGAAATGCTTACTGATTTAAACGTTTTGAAAATTCCTGTTGCTGATTTGGCAGAAAAATTAGGTGAAATTGCCGCTCGTTTTTATGGTGAACCTTCACACAAAATAAACGTCATCGGCATTACCGGCACAAATGGCAAAACCTCGTGCAGTCAATTTTTAGCGCAAGCCTTAGAAAATAGTGGCGTAATTGGCACCATCGGTTGGGGAAAAGTTGGCGAATTAAAACAAACCTTAAACACCACGCCCGATGCGTTAGCCGTTCAAAAAATGTTAGCCACGTTGAAAAATGAAGGCTGTGAAAATATCGCAATGGAAGTTTCGTCGCACGGTTTAGCGCAAAGTCGTGTCAATGGCGTGCAGTTCAAAGGCGCGATTTTTACCAATTTTAGCCGCGACCATTTGGATTATCACGGCACGATGGCAGCGTATTTAGAAACCAAATTAAAATTGTTCGACGCGCCACAATTGGAATTTGCAGTTATCAATTTAGACGACGAAGTCAGCGAACAAATTATTGCCGCGATTCCTGAAAATGTAGAAATCATTGGCATTACAACGCAAGCGAAACAATCGCCACGCGGTCAAATATTAAGCGCAGAAAACATAGAATTAAATTTAAGCGGCATTCAATTTGACGTATTTTGGCAAAATCAAAAATGTGTTTTACACGTTCCATTGATTGGGCTTTTTAATTTAGAAAATGTGTTGTGCGTGTTGGCAGTTATGTTGAAATCAGGCGTTGAATTCGAAGAAGCCGCAAAACGCTTAACCCATTTAAAAGCTGTAAATGGACGCATGGAACGTTTTTGCGGCGACAAAAATCAGCCACTCGTTATCGTCGATTACGCCCACACGCCCGACGCGCTCGAAAAAGTGTTACGCAGTTTGCGCTCGCACACATTGGGAAAATTAGGCGTAGTTTTTGGTTGCGGTGGAAATCGTGACAGCGGCAAACGTTCGCAAATGGGACGAGTTGCGGAACAATTTGCCGATTGGGTAATTATCACCGACGACAACCCGCGCTTTGAATTAAGCGAAACTATTGTGCGAGATATTTTAGGCGGTTTTTCTAACTATGAAGCTGACATTATTTACGACCGAGCAAACGCTATTCACAACGCAATCGAAAGAGCCGCCGCGCAAGATTGCGTTTTAATTGCGGGCAAAGGTCACGAAGATTACCAAGAAATTAACGGCGTGAAATTCCCTTTTAATGACGCAGAATGTGTCCGCGAAATACTAGCGCAATGATGATTGAAATGACTTTGAGTGAAATCGCCGCTTGCGTGACTGGCACATTGATTGGCGAAGATGTTTTGGTAAATGGCGTAAGTATCGACACGCGCACATTGAAAAATAGACAACTTTACATTGCGATTGAAGGTAAAAATTTCGACGGTCACAATTTTATTGAATTAGCCGAACAAGCTGGCGCGAGTGCTGTTTTAACGCATAAAAAATTAGAAACAAATTTGCCGCAAATTGTAGTCAGCGACACTCATTTAGCGTTGGCTAAACTGGCTGGCGCGTGGCGCGAAAAAATGGATTTGAAAATTATCGGCGTAACGGGCAGTAACGGCAAAACGACTACGAAAGAAATGCTCGCGGCGATTTTGAGCGTTAATAATTCGGTGCTTTTTACGCAAGGTAATTTAAATAACGACATCGGCGTGCCATTAACTTTATTGAAATTATCGCCCGAACATCGTTACGCCGTCATTGAAATGGGCGCGAATCACGCGGGCGAAATTGCTTACACCAGCCGTTTCGTAAAAGCCGATGTGGCGATTATTACCAACGTGGGCGCGGCACATTTAGAAGGTTTTGGTGATGTGAACGGCGTGGCACGAGCAAAAGGCGAAATCATTGAAACGCTAAATATCAACGGCGTGGCGGTTTTAAATGTTGACGATGCGTTTTTTGATTATTGGCACAGCGTCGCCGATTCACGCAAAGTTATTAGCTTTGGAATTGAAAATATCGCCGACGTTTTTGCTAAAAATATCGATGTTAAAATTGAAAATCACGAATTCGTCACGCGCTTTGATTTGAAAACTGCGAACGGTGAAATTAGTGTTAATTTACCTTTGGCTGGCAATCACAACGTTTTAAATGCGCTAGCGGCAACAGCGGCAACGTCAGCAATCGGCATTTCACTCGACCAAATCAAACAAGGTTTAGAAACGATGTCGCCCGTCAACGGACGATTGCAATTGTTGCGCGGACGTTTAGGAAGTTGGATTATCAACGACACTTACAACGCTAACACCGCGTCATTAAAAGCGGCATTAGACGTTTTAGCAAAATGCGACGGCGAACTTTGGGTAATTTTGGGCGCGTTTGGTGAATTGGGCGACGACACCGAAAAGTTGCATTTTGAAATGGGCGAAACCTTGAAAAATTGCGGCGTGAAACGCTTGTTTGCGGTGGGTGAATTAACCAAACAAACTGTCGCCGCTTTTGGTGAAAACGCCCAACATTTTGCGTCACAAACTGAATTACTCAACACCATCACACCTTTATTAACAGGCAATGAAACTATTTTAATCAAAGGTTCACGATCGCAACGTATGGAAAATATAACAACCGCTTTAGTTGAACCCACAGGATTTTAAGCCCATGCTATTTTATTTCGCCGATTACCTAAACAGCTTCGATAGTGGTTTTCACGTTTTCCATTATTTAACATTTCGCGCCATTTTGGCGGTTCTGACTTCACTGATTATTTCATTTATGATTGGTCCATGGATGATTCGTAAATTGAGTCGTGAAAAAATTGGGCAAAGCATTCGTGTACTGGGCCCCGAAACGCATTATGAAAAAGCGGGAACGCCGACGATGGGTGGCGCGTTAATTTTAGTGGCGATTACGATTACGACCTTGTTGTGGGCGGACTTGAGCAATCGTTATATTTGGGTAATTTTGCTAGTGACGCTCGGTTATGGCGTAATCGGTTTTATTGACGATTATCGAAAAGTGATTAAAGGTAACAGCGACGGACTTTCAGCGCGATCAAAATATTTGTGGCAGTCGATTATTGGTTTTTCCGCCGCGTTATTTTTGTTTAAAACGGCAACTTTGCCTGCTGAAACACAGTTGATTGTGCCATTTTTCAAAGATGTTGTGTTTGACATGGGCTGGTTTTATGTGGTTTTTGTCTATTTCGTGATTGTCGGCACAAGCAACGCGGTTAATCTCACCGATGGGCTAGACGGTTTGGCGATTATGCCAACGGTCATGGTGGCGACGGGGTTAGGTGTGTTTGCGTATTTGTCGGGACACGCGACATTTTCGCAGTATTTAGCCATTCCATCGTTGCCGCACGCGGGCGAATTAGTGATTTTTTGCGCGGCATTAGTGGGCGCAGGACTAGGGTTTTTATGGTTTAACACTTATCCCGCGATGGTTTTCATGGGCGACGTGGGCGCATTATCGTTAGGCGCGGCATTAGGCGTGTTGGCGGTTTTAGTTCGCCAAGAAATCGTTCTCGTCATTATGGGCGGCGTATTTGTGATGGAAACGTTGTCGGTCATGATTCAAGTTTTGTCATTCAAATTAACCGGAAAACGTGTTTTTAGAATGGCTCCAATTCACCATCATTTTGAACTGAAAGGCTGGCCCGAACCGCGTGTGATTGTGCGTTTTTGGATTATCACCGTGATTTTGGTGCTGATTGGTTTAGCTACGTTGAAATTGAGATAAATCATGAAAAATATCTTAAAAGAAAAATTCGATTTAACCGCCAATTCTAAAATAATCGTCGTTGGCGAAGGCATTACCGGAACATCCGTTGCAAAATTTTTAGAATCGCTCGCGTTGCCTTTTTCGATTGTCGATAGCCGAAAAGCGGCTTTCACGTTTGAAACGTTCAAAGGTGCGACACATTTAATCGTCAGCCCAGGCGTTGCGCTTTCTGAACCGACCATTGCCGACGCTTTAAATTCTGGCACGAAGTTAATCAGCGATATTGATTTATTCGCAGCGGTTGTAAATGTGCCAATCGTTGGAATTACGGGCGCAAACGGCAAAAGTACCGTGACCACCATGCTCGGCGATATGGCGCGAACTTGTGGCAAAAATGTTGGCGTGGGCGGAAATTTAGGCAAACCCGCTTTAGATTTATTAGACGACACGGCGGAATTGTACGTTTTAGAATTATCGAGTTTTCAACTTGAACGCTCGCACGTTTTGAACGCGGCAGCGGCAACGGTTTTGAACATTTCCGCCGACCATTTAGATCGTCACGACGATTTGGAAAATTACGCAAAAGCCAAACAAGCCATTTTTAGCGGCGACGGCGTGATGATTTTAAATTCGGATGATGAAATGGTTTCAGCAATGTTCAATTCAACGCGCAAAACGATTACCTTTTCAATTAAACAAAAAGCGGATTTTTATTTAGCTAACCATAATTTAATGCACGGCGAAAACGTTTTAATGTCGCTTGCGGATTTACCACTCGAAGGAAAACACAATGCCGCGAATGCGTTGGCAGCGTTGGCATTAGGCACTGCAATCGGTTTAGATTCTGTGTTGTGTGTGACCGCTTTAAAAAATTTCAAAGCCTTAAATCACCGAATGCAAAAAGTCAGCACCAAAAATGGTATCAACTGGGTGAATGATTCCAAAGCCACGAATATTGGCGCGTGCATTGCCGCGTTGGAAGGTTACGACGAAAAAGTTATTTTAATCGCGGGCGGTGAAGGCAAAGGGCAAGACATGAACGAACTCGCGCCCGTCATTTTCGCTAAAGCCAAAGCGGTCATTTTAATCGGCAAAGACGCTCCACAAATTGAAACCGCAATTGAAATGATGTGCGAGGCGATTGCAACGACTTCGTTTAATTTACTGCCGAACAGGCAGCTTAGAAATGAAATTGTGCCTGCTTATCACGCCCAAGATATGCAAGAAGTCGTTGCAATCGCGTCGCACATTGGCAAATCCGGCGACACGGTTTTATTATCGCCAGCCTGTGCTAGCCTTGATCAATATAAAAATTATCAAGACCGTGGCAACCAATTTGCAGCCGCGATTGAGGCGTTGCCAGCGTGATAAAACGCGAAAAATCAACAACATTTCGTTTCAAACTTCACACAGATTCCGTTTTGGTGTTGGTGAGTTTTAGTTTGTTATTGATTGGCTTTGTGATGGTTTCATCTGCGTCGTTGCATTTGGGCGCGAAAATGAACAGTGATACGCTTTATTATCCCAAACGCCAATTCGCGCACATGGTTTTAGGCTTAATTTCTGCCATTTTTGTGGCATATCGCCCCATGCACTTTTGGAAAACATACGGCGGACGTGCGTTCATATTTAGCGTATTTTTGTTACTCGTCGTTTTGATTCCAGGTTTAGGCGTAAAAGTAAACGGCAGTACGCGCTGGTTAAATATCCCCGGTTTTAGGATTCAAGTTTCTGAAATTGTGAAATTTTTCACCGTCATTTTCATGGCGAATTATGTCACGCTGCAACAAAAAACCGTGCAAGAATCGCCAATGGCATTGTTACAGCCGCTGGGGATTTTTACCGTCGTCAGTTTTTTGTTGTTGCTGGAACCTGATTTTGGCTCGTCTGTGGTGATTTTAGTTATCGTGATGGGAGTCATGTTTCTAGCGGGCGCACGACTTTTACAATTTATCGCATTACTGTCCATCGTGGGTGCATTGGCGGGCATGCTGGTGTATTTTTCACCCTACCGCTGGCAGCGTGTCACCAGTTTCATGGATCCGTGGGCTGATCCGCTGAAAACAGGTTTTCAATTGGTGCAAGCCTTGATTTCATTTGGGCGCGGCGAGTGGTTTGGCGTAGGTTTGGGAAATGGTTTACAGAAATTATTTTATTTACCCGAAGCACACACCGACTTTTTATTCTCGGTGGTTGCTGAAGAATTAGGACTGGTCGGCGTGGTGACAATTATCGGATTATTTGCCACATTTGTTTGGAAAGCCTTTGCAATCGGTGTGGCGGCTGAAAAAACAGGTGAACGTTTTTCTGCTTTTATCGCTTACGGCATCGGTATTTGGTTTGGCTTTCAGGCATTTGTGAATATGGGCGTGAACATGGGTTTGTTGCCCACAAAAGGGTTAACATTGCCGCTAATGAGTTACGGCGGCGGCAGTATGATGATTATGTGTTGCGCGGTGGCGTTGTTATTTCGGATTCATCACGAAATCACCGAACATAACGCAAATTTACCAAAGGGTTATTGGCATGACTAAACGCATTGTGATTATGGCGGGCGGCACAGGTGGGCATATTTTCCCTGCTCTGGCGGTCGCGCAATTTTTACAAAATCAAGGCTGGCAAGTTTCGTGGCTTGGCACAAAAGCAGGTTTAGAAAGTCGCATCATTCCTGAAAATGGCATTGAAATCGACTGGCTTTCGGTTTCGGGTGTGCGCGGAAAAGGCGTGTTGAGTAAATTCACCGCGATTTTTAAACTCGCTAAATCTTGCGTTGAAGCTCGACGAATTTTAAAACAACGTAAGCCAAATGTCGTTTTGGGAATGGGTGGATTTGTTGCCGCGCCAGGTGGTTTGATGGCGAAAGTGTTAGGAATTCCGTTAATTATTCACGAACAAAATCGTGTCGTTGGCACAACCAATCGTTTGTTGGCAAAAATTGCCACGAAAGTTTTGCAAGGTTTCCCGAATAGTTTTGCGCCAAACGTTGAAGCGATTTGTACCGGAAATCCGCTTCGTGAAACATTAAAGCACATCCCCCCTGCCCCCCTTCAAAGGGGGGAAAGCCTGAGAATTTTTGTTCTGGGTGGAAGTCAAGGGGCGAAAGCCTTAAATGAAATTGTCCCGAATGCGATTGCGTTATTTGCTTCTCCCCCCTTTGAAGGGGGGCGGGGGGGCTGTGCTGTTCGTCATCAAACAGGCGCGGCAATGCAAAATGAAGTTGCCGAAAAATATAAAACGTTAAACTTAAACGCAGAAGCCAGCGCGTTTATTGAAGATATGGCGGCTGCGTATTCATGGGCGGATTTAATCATTTGCCGCGCAGGTGCAATGACCATCAGCGAAGTTGCCGCAATGGGCATTCCCGCGATTTTCATTCCATTGCCTAATGCGATTGACGACCACCAAACCGCCAACGCCAAATATCTAACTGAATCCGGCGCAGGCTTGTTAGTAAAACAAAGCGACTTAACAGCTGAAAACTTAGCGCAACAAATTGAAAAATTGTGTGAAAATTTACCCGAACGACGCGCCATTTCTCAATCATTAGCCTATTTAAACGCAACCGAAACCGTTGCTCACATTTGTATCGCGGAGGCGAAAGCATGAATTTTCCAAACAGTCCTTTAGGCTCGGTGCAACGCATTCATTTCGTTGGCATCGGCGGCACGGGCATGAGCGGCATCGCCGAAGTGTTATTAAATTTAGGTTATGCGATTTCTGGCTCGGACATCAAAGAAAGCGCGACGACGGAACGCCTTATAAATTTAGGCATCAACGTCATCATTGGTCATCAACGCGAAAACATCACGCAAGTTGATGTGGTGGTAGTTTCAAGTGCCATTGACCGCAAAAATCCCGAAGTGGACGAAGCGTATCAACAACGTATTCCTGTGATTCCACGCGCGGAAATGTTGGCGGAATTGATGCGCTTTCGGTTTGGAATTGCCGTTGCCGGCACACACGGCAAAACCACCACGACCAGTTTAACCGCGAGTTTGTTAGCAGAAGGTGGTTTAGATCCGACATTTGTCATTGGCGGAAGGTTGAACAGCGCAGGCACCAATGCTCAACTCGGTTTAGGAAATTATTTGGTTGCCGAAGCGGATGAAAGCGATGCGTCGTTTTTGTATTTGCAGCCGATGATTGCCATTGTCACCAACATCGATCACGATCACATGGCGACGTATGAAAATAGTTATTCCCGTTTGAAAGAAACGTTCGTCGAATTTTTGCATCATTTGCCTTTTTACGGATTGGCCGTTTTGTGTTTAGACGATGAAGGCGTGCGTGAAATTTTGCCATCGCTTTCAAAACCAATGGTGACTTACGGCGTGCATGAAGATGCAGATTTTCGGGCAACGAACATTCGTCAAGATGGAATGCACACGCATTTTACCGTGAAACGTCGTGGCGATTATTCGCCGCTTGAAGTCACGTTAAATATGCCGGGTTGGCATAACATGTTGAATGCGTTGGCGGCAATTGCGGTGGCCACAAAATTAGCAGTGGGCGATGCGGCAATTCAACGTAGTTTGAGTGCATTCAAAGGCATCGGTCGCCGCTTTCAAATTCAAGGCGATTTGCCCGTTAGAAGTGGTATCATCACATTAGTGGACGATTATGGTCATCATCCGCGAGAAATTGCGGCAACCCTTGAAGCCTTAAAACAAGCCTGGTCAAATCGTCGTTCAATTATCATTTTTCAGCCGCATCGTTACACCCGAACCCGCGATTTATTTGAAGATTTTGTGCAAGTTTTAGCGGGCGTGGATGTGCTAATTTTGATGGACATTTATCCCGCTGGCGAAAGTGTCATTACCGGCGCGGACGGGCGTTCATTAAGTCGGGCTATTCGTTTGCGTGGTCAAGTCGATCCGATTTTTGTGGAACGCTGGGAAGATTTACCAAAGTTGCTCGCAGGAATTATTCACGAAAACGATGTGGTTTTGACGATGGGCGCAGGAAATGTGGGGCAATTTTCAACGCAATTACCGCAGTTACTTTTGCAGGAATTGGCGGGTTAAATCGTGAGCCAACCGACTGGACAAATGCGTTATAACGAACCGCTTGCGAATTATACGAGTTGGCGCGTCGGTGGCGTGGCGGATAAATTTTATCAACCCACTGACAAAACCGATTTGATTCGCTTTGTGCAAAATCTGCCCGAAAACGAACCGCTATTTTGGATGGGTTTGGGCAGTAATTTGTTGGTGCGTGACGGTGGAATTCGTGGCACGGTAATCAACACTAAAAATCGATTGAAAGTCATGCAATGCTCTGACGACGAAACTATTTACGTTGAAGCCGGCGTACCGTGTGCGCTCGTGGCAAAATTTTGTGCTGAACAAGGTTTGATTGGCGCAGAATTTTTAGCGGGAATTCCTGGCACAATGGGTGGCGCATTGAAAATGAACGCAGGCGCATTCGGCGGCGAAACGTGGGGAATTGTGCAAAACGTTGAAATGTTAAATCGGCGTGGCGACGTTTTTATAAAATCAGCCGACGAATTTAAAATCAGTTATCGCTATGTTAATTTGAATGTGGACGAGTGGTTTTTAGCGACCACGTTGAAATTACAAAAAGGCGACACCAGCGAAAGCCAACAAAATATAAAAATGTTGCTGGCAAAACGCGCCAATTCGCAACCTACCAATCAACCGAGTTGCGGTTCGGTGTTTAAAAATCCAACGGGTGATTATGCAGCGCGTTTAATTGAAGCGGCGGGTTTAAAAGGTTTCAAAATCGCGGGCGCACAGGTTTCTGAAAAACACGCGAATTTTATTATCAACATCGGCAACGCAACGGCGGCAGATATTGAACAATTGATGGCATTCGTACAGGCGCAAGTCGCGCAAAAACACGGTATAAATTTACAAACGGAGGTCTGCATTGTGGGGGAAAAGTTGAATACAAAACGAATCGCACGCGCCGAAGATTTTGGCACGGTCGCCGTCTTAATGGGCGGAAATTCAGCAGAACGTGAAGTGTCATTGCGAAGTGGCGCGGCGGTTCATGCCGCTTTAATGGCACGCGGCGTTGAGGCAATTGCGGTTAATATCAAAGGCAATGTGATTGAATTTCTGACGGATTTGGATGTTGACCGTGTTTTCAATATTATTCACGGACGCGGCGGTGAAGATGGCGTGTTGCAAGGCATTTTGGACGTTTTGAATTTGCCTTACACGGGCAGCGGCGTTTTAGCGTCTGCCCTCGCAATGGATAAATTACGCACAAAATTATGCTGGCGTGGCGCGAATTTACCGACTCCAAATTGGTTTGTGTTGAAAAATGAAAATGATATTGATGCCTGTATCGACGCATTAAATTTTCCGATTATCGTAAAACCGTCGCTCGAAGGTTCAAGCGTCGGCATGAGCAAAGCCAAAAATCGCACTGAATTGGTTGCCGCGCTAAACATTGCGCTCGCGTGTCACTGCGAAGTTTATGCCGAAGCGTGGGTGACGGGCGATGAATACACCGTCGGAATTTTACAAGGCAAAGCGTTACCCATTATTCGATTGGAAACACCGCGTGACTTTTACGATTACGAAGCAAAATACAATTCAACCACCACGCAATACTATTGTCCATCTGGTTTGAACGCCGAACGAGAATTACAGTTGCAACAATTAGCATTGCAAGCAAATGATGTTATCGGCGTGGAAGGTTGGGCGCGAGTGGATGTATTTATCGACCAAAATGAGCAAGCGCAATTGATTGAAATCAACACCGTTCCTGGTATGACGGATCATAGTTTAGTACCGATGGCGGCAAAACAGGCAGGCATAGATTTTAATGAACTTGTGTGGCGAATTTTGGAAACGAGCGTTCGGTTGAGCTGATGGGCTTGGTAAAAATCATCGTGATTATGGCGTTATTGACGAGCTTAGTTTATTCTGTGAAAGAATTAGTGCCAATTAAGCATGTACGAATTGAAAGTACATTTCAGTACATTAGCAAAGACGAAATTAAAACGTTATTGATACCGCTAGTCGATGTCGGATTTTTTGACGCAAACGTGCAAGCTATACAGGAGCGTTTGGCGCAATTAGTTTGGGTTGAAAGTGCGACCGTCAATCGCGTTTGGTCTGATACATTAACGATCAAAATTAAAGAAAAGCGTCCCTTCGTGCGCTGGGGGGAGCAGAATCTAATCAGCGGTCGCGGCGAAATTATTAAACCCGCCGAAATCGAACCGTTTGTTAATTTACCGGTTTTGAATGGCCCCGAAGGTCAGCAAGTTAAATCATTAGAAATTATGAAAGGTGTGAATACTGCGCTGGCAGATCAGGCGATGCAAATGGCAGAATTTAGCATTAACAACCGCTGGGCGTGGAAAATTAAATTAACCACGGGATTAGAAATTTTGCTGGGACGAAATGATCAGTTAAAAAAATTACAGCGTTTTATGAAAACATTGGATGTTTTAGGACAAGAACAACTAAATTCCATGGCGGTAGTTGATTTGCGCTATCCTAATGGTTACGCTGTTTCTTGGAAACAAAACGCCCAACCAATCGATTGGAAAAACTTAGCCGCGCAAGCTGCAAATAGATAAAATAGGCTGCAACAGAGTAAAAAATGGCAAAAAAAACAGAACGTAATTTAATCGTCGGACTCGATATAGGTACATCAAAAGTCGCGGCTATCGTAGGCGAATTGACAGGAGATGGTCATCTCGAAGTCATTGGCTTTGGCTCTACACCGTCACGAGGATTGAAAAAAGGTATCGTCGTTAATTTAGAAACTACGGTACAGTCGATTCAACGGGCGATTGAAGAAGCGGAGTTAATGGCGGGTTGCCAAATCAAATCCGTTTTTGCAGGTATTGCTGGCAGTCATATTCGCAGCCGTAATTCATTAGGCGTGGTGGCGATTAAAGATAAAGAAGTGTCACAATATGACATTGACCGCGTCATTGATTCTGCGCGAGCTGTGGCAATTTCGGCGGATCAAAAAGTATTACACATTTTGCCGCAAGAATTCATTATCGACACACAAGAAGGTATTAAAGAACCGATTGGTATGTCAGGCATTCGTTTGGAAGCAAAAGTTCACATTGTGACTAGCAGTGTCAGCGCGTCACAAAACATTATTAAATGTATTCGCCGCTGTAATTTAGAAGTCGATGACATTGTGCTGGAACAACTCGCTTCATGCCACGCCGTTTTAACGGAAGATGAAAAAGAATTAGGCGTGTGCTTAATTGATATTGGTGGCGGCACAACCGATATTGCAGTGTATGTTGAAGGAGCCATTAAACACACGGCAGTCATTCCGATTGCAGGTGATCAAGTTACCAATGATATTGCGGTCGCGTTACGAACGCCAACAGCCAGCGCGGAAGAAATCAAACAGCGTTATGCGTGCGCGATGACGAAATTATTGAGCGACGACGAAGATATTATCGAAGTGCCAAGCATTAGCGACAACAAACCATTTCGTAAAATTTCGCGTCAAACGCTTGCTGATATTATCGAACCTCGCTACGAGGAATTGATGTTATTAGTCCAATCCGAATTGCGGCGCGTGGGTTATGAAGAACAAATTGCCGCCGGTATTGTCTTAACCGGTGGAAGTTCCCAAGTCTGGGGTCTCATCGAATTGGCGGAAGAAATTTTTCACATGCCAGTCCGAATGGGAAGTCCACAAAATGTCAGCGGTCTAACCGAAGTCGTGAAAAACCCGATTCATTCAACGGGTGTAGGTTTATTGATGTATGGACGCGATTATCATCATCAGCAAGGTTTGCATCGCACAACCGATTACGACAGTGGTTCAACATTATTAACAAAAATAAAAAGTTGGTTTCAAGGTAATTTTTAAACACATACTTTTTATAATAAACATTTTTAAAGAATAAATTTAAAGGATAAATAAACATGAAAGATACATTTGAATTGATTGATACTTATAGCGAAAGCGCAGTAATCAAAGTCATCGGGATTGGTGGTGGTGGTAATAATGCAGTCAGCCACATGGCGGGCAATCATATTGAGGGCGTAGAATTCATTTGTGCCAATACCGATGCACAAGCGTTACGCAAATTGAATTTCGGCACAATTATTCAATTAGGCGTGGAATTAACCAAAGGGTTAGGCGCAGGCACCAATCCAGAAGTGGGTCGTTTAGCAGCAGAAGAAAATAAAAATCGTATTCGCGAAGTGTTGGAAGGCGCAGATATGGTATTTTTAACCGCTGGAATGGGCGGTGGTACTGGAACGGGTGCCATTCCCGTGGTGGCGGAAATCGCCCGCAGCATGGGAATTTTAACGGTTGCCGTTGTCACCAAACCATTTTTGTTTGAAGGCAAGAAAAAACAAGATGCCGCTGAAAAAGGTATTATCGAATTAGAGCGTTTTGTTGATTCGTTAATCACGATTCCAAACCAAAAATTATTACCTGTTTTGGGTAATAAAGTGTCACTTATCGATGCGTTTCAAGCGGCAAATAATGTGCTATTGGACGCAGTTCAAGGTATTACAGATTTAATTGTTCACCCTGGAATGATTAACGTGGATTTTGCAGACGTTCGCACCGTCATGTCAGATATGGGCGCAGCCATTATGGGAACGGGAACGGCAACCGGTGAACATCGGGCGCGTGAAGCCGCTGAGAAAGCAATTGCTTGTCCGTTACTGGAAGACATTAACCTGAAAGGCGCACGCGGTATTTTGGTGAATATCTCAGGATCCAACATGGGGTTAGCGGAATTCAGCGAAGTGGGCGACATCGTGTCACAGTTTGCTGCGGAAGATGCAACCATCAAAATCGGCATGTCGATTAACCCCGATTTAGACGACGAAATTAAAGTCACTGTTGTGGCAACGGGAATGGGAATGCCAGCGGTTGAGGTCAAATTACCCACTAAAAATGCAAATACCGCGCGTCACCTTTCCGGCGGTCAAATGAATTATGATGGTTTGGATACACCTGCTTTCAAACGTCAACATTCAGCACAGCCAACTCGCACGGAAGGTCGTGAAACTCGTTTTGGCGCACAACCTAAACAAGGCGGTGATATTGAGTATTTAGATATTCCCGCTTTTTTAAGACGACAAGCCGATTAACTTATTTTTCTGTTGCAGATTTTTCTGCAAACAACCCAACTAACGCGCTCAATTGGGCGCGTTATTTTTAACGGGCAATTCACATTATGATCAAACAGCGTACTTTAAAAAACACCATTCGCGCCACGGGTGTTGGCTTGCACACTGGCGAGCAAGTTTATTTAACACTGCATCCCGCCGAACCTAATACCGGTATTTGCTTTCGACGGGTCGATTTAGAAACACCCGTCACGATTCAAGCTAAACCTGAAAATGTAGGCGAAACTACGCTTTCAACCACGTTAGTTTTAGGTGATGTGAAAATTTCTACCGTCGAACATTTGTTGTCCGCCTTTGCCGGTTTAGGAATTGATAATGCCATTATCGATGTTACCGCACCCGAAGTACCGATTATGGATGGCAGCGCAGGCCCGTTTGTATTTTTGTTGCAAGCCGCCGGCGTACAAGAACAAGATTGCCCTAAACAATATCTACGAATTAAACGTGCCGTGCGCGTCAATGATGGCGATAAATGGGCGGCTTTTGAACCGTTTAACGGTTTTAAAGTCACTTTCACGATTGAATTTGAACACCCCGCCTTTGAAAATCATGTCAAAACAGCCACGATGGATTTTTCGTCCACCACGTTTGTGCGCGAAGTCAGTCGAGCGCGAACGTTTGGCTTTATGAAAGATATTGAATCGTTACAAAAAAATAATTTGGCGTTAGGCGGCAGTTTAGACAACGCTATTGTGGTTGACGATGACAAAGTGATTAACGAAGACGGATTGCGTTATGCCGATGAATTCGTCAAACATAAAATTCTCGACGCAATTGGTGATTTATATTTGCTTGGTCACAGTTTAATCGGTGAATTCACCGGACATAAATCGGGACACGGTTTGAATAATCGCTTATTACGCGCGTTATTAGAAGATAAAGAGGCGTGGGAAATGGTCAGTTTTGACAACGAAGACGACGCACCCATTTCATTTATGCGTTCCGCTGAAACACCGCGCCATCCAGAATAAATGATTATCCACGAATTCGATGTGATTGTTGTCGGTGCAGGCGGCGCAGGTTTACGCGCTACGCTTGGCACGGTTGAAAAAGGCTTAAAAACCGCGTGTCTCACCAAAGTTTTTCCGACACGAAGTCACACGGTTGCCGCGCAAGGCGGTATCAGTGCGGCATTAGGAAATATGGGCGAGGACGATTGGCGATTTCATTTTTACGACACGGTGAAAGGTTCAGATTGGCTCGGCGATCAAGATGCGATTGAATATATGTGCCGTGAAGCGATTCCCGCCGTGATTGAATTAGAACATTATGGCGTACCGTTTTCGCGCACCGCCGACGGCAAAATTTATCAACGCGCGTTTGGTGGCATGACGACGCATTATGGCGAAGGTCAAGCGCAACGCACTTGTGCGGCGGCTGATAAAACGGGTCACGCCATTCTGCATACGCTTTATCAGCAAGCGTTAAAACATCACGCCGAATTTTTCGTTGAATATATTGTCCTCGATTTAGTTATGGAAAATGGCGAATGTCGCGGTGTGATTGCGTGGTGTTTAGACGATGGTTCGTTGCATTTATTCAAAGCGCACGCTACGATTTTGGCAACTGGCGGTTATGGTCGGACGTATTTTTCGTGTACGTCTGCACACACCGTGACGGGCGACGGCAACGCGATGGTTTTACGCGCAGGTTTACCGTTGCAAGATATGGAATTTATTCAATTTCACCCAACGGGCATTTACGGCGCGGGCTGTTTAATCACCGAAGGCGCACGCGGCGAAGGCGGTTATTTAACGAATTCCGAAGGCGAACGTTTTATGGAACGTTACGCGCCCACCGCCAAAGATTTAGCCTCGCGCGACGTAGTCAGTCGCGCCATGACGATGGAAATTCATGCGGGGCGTGGTGTCGGCGAATTGAAAGACCATCTTTATTTGCACCTTGAACATTTGCCCCCTGCCCTGCTTCACGAACGTTTGCCTGGAATTTCTGAAACGGCACGCATTTTCGCAGGCGTTGATGTCACCAAGCAACCAATTCCCGTTCTGCCAACCGTTCACTACAACATGGGCGGCATTCCAACCAATTATCACGCCGAAGTTGTGACATTGGACGGCGAAAATCCCGATTCTGTTGTCAAAGGTTTAATGGCAATCGGTGAAGCGGCGTGTGTTTCAGTTCACGGCGCAAACCGTTTGGGTTCAAATTCGTTGTTGGATTTAGTCGTGTTTGGACGTGCGGCGGCGTTGCGTTGCGCCGAATTGATTGCGCCCAATCAACCACATTCCGATTTAAACCCCGAACATTATGCCGAAGCGTTGGCGCGATTTGAAAAAATCAGAAATGCAAACGGCAATTCCAAAACCGCTGAAATCCGTTCCGCGATGCAAAAAACCATGCAAAGTAAAGCCGCTGTTTTTAGAACGCAATCGACGTTAGACGACGGCGTGGCTGAAATGAAATCGGTGCGCGAATCATTTGAGAATTTAGGATTAACCGACCGTTCGTTAATTTGGAATACGGATTTAGTCGAAGCCTTGGAACTCGACAATTTACTTTCTCAAGCGACGGTTGCGATTCATGCCGCCGCCAATCGCCACGAAAGTCGGGGTGGTCATGCGCGAGAAGATTATCCGTTGCGTGATGATGAAAACTGGCTGAAACACACGCTGACGTGGCTGCAAAAAGACGAGGTGAAGATTGATTATCGTCCCGTTCATTTGTACACGCTCACCGATGAAGTTGAAATGATTGCACCGAAAGCGCGAGTTTACTGATATTTTTTATTTTTTTGAGGCATTTTCATGACAATCAAACCCACTGATTTATCCGAATTATTACGCGGCACGCACGAAGTTTTGCTCGAAGCCGAATTGATTAAAAAACTCGCTGAAAATCGTCCGTTACGCATCAAAGCCGGATTCGATCCCACCGCACCCGATTTGCATTTGGGACACACTGTTTTAATTAACAAACTGAAACAATTCCAAGATGCGGGACACGAAATTTTATTTTTGATTGGTGATTTCACTGGCATGATTGGCGATCCGACGGGCAAAAATGTCACTCGTAAACCGTTGACGCGCGAAGAAGTGGCGGCAAATGCGGAAACTTATCAAACGCAAATTTTTAAAATTCTCGATCCCGAAAAAACCACCGTGATGTTCAACTCAACGTGGATGAATGCGATGTCGTCAGCGGAATTGATTCAATTAGCCGCAAAAAATACCGTGGCGCGAATGTTAGAACGCGACGATTTTCACAAACGTTTTATCCATAATCAACCGATTGCGATTCATGAATTTTTGTACCCACTGATTCAAGGTTACGATTCAGTCGCAATGAAAGCGGACGTTGAATTGGGCGGCACCGACCAGAAATTTAACTTGTTAATGGGCAGACAATTACAGGAAAGTTTTGGGCAAAAACCCCAAGTTGTGATGACCATGCCGATTTTGGAAGGATTGGACGGCGTACAAAAAATGTCCAAATCGCTCAATAATTACATTGGCATTGCCGATACGCCCGATGAAATGTTTGGCAAAATTATGTCGATTAGCGACGAATTGATGTGGCGTTATTTTGAATTATTGAGTTTCCGCCCGATGCGTGAAATTGCCGCGTGGAATGGTGATTGTCAAAATGGCGCAAATCCGCGTGATTTTAAAGTCAAACTCGCGCAAGAAATTATTACTCGTTTTCACGATGAAGCCGCTGCGATTAAAGCATTGGACAATTTTGAAGCGCGTTTTCAACGCGGAGCCATTCCGGATGAAATGCCCGAAGTAGCATTAAACATTGAGGGCGCGTCGTTAGGCATTGCCAATTTATTAAAAGAAGCGGATTTAACCAGCAGCACGTCTGAAGCGATTCGGATGATTAACCAAGGCGCGGTAAAAATTGACGGTGAAAAAGTAGAGAATGCGAAATTAGAAATTGCCGCTAATTCACAACACGTTTACCAAGTAGGCAAACGCAAATTTGCGCGTGTGAAACTTATCAATACTTGAAAGAGGAATGACGATGCAAACCGTTAAAATAAAATTAAAACAAACTATCCATTTGATTTTTTTAGGCGTTTTACTTTCTTCAAATTCTGTCATGGCTGTTACCGATCAAGAAGCGCGAGAAGGTTTTGCTAAAGCACGAGCGATGAACCATCAAGAAGAATCGGATCGCGCTGCCCATCTAAACCACGTCGATAAAAATCAGGAATTCCACGGCGTGTTTTACGGTTTTCTGCCTTGCAATCATTGCAATGGCATGAAAGTGACGTTGTCGTTAAAACAAAATAATCATTATCTGATGGTCACGCAACCCGCCAAAGAATCTTCACGAGAATTTTTTGAAAAAGGCAAATACAGCTGGGATGACGACATACATGCTGTTATTTTAACGCCGCGTGACAAGGAAGCAGAAGTGCGCGAATACCTTATTAAAGACGAAGGCACACTGATCCAGCTCGACGGTAATGGCAAACAGATAATTGGGGATTCAGCGGAAAGTTACGTTTTACGCAGAAGCGACACCGTAAAATCACGAGAAGTTCATATTCACTAAAATAAAAGTCAATTTTAGTAAAGTTGCGTTATAGAATTAAGTTAAACAGCTGTTATTATCGCAACACGCACGATGGTGCGTAATTTCCCTAAACATACCGAGGATTTCACAATGATTAAAGTAGGTGCTTCAAAAAGTGAAAAAATTATAGGTTCAGCAGGCACGGACAGTATTTCTGGCATGGCAGGTAACGACACGTTGCAAGGCATGGCAGGTCAGGATACGTTAGACGGTGGTGCGGGTGATGACAGTTTAGATGGCGGCAATGATAACGATATTTTAATTGGCGGTGACGGCAATGATAAATTGATTGGCGGCAGTGGAAATGACAAATTAGACGGTGGCAAAGGTAATGACTTCCTCACCGGTGATTTGGGTAACGATATTCTCAACGGCGGTGCGGGTGTCGATACCCTAGACGGCGGCGCAGGCAACGATTATTACTATGTCGATAACCGACTTGATGTTGTGAAAGAAACTGATAAAAACGTCAAAATTGGCGGGAACGACACGGTCGAAAGTACGTCTAGTTATGTGTTAGGCGACAACGTAGAAAACCTGATTCTTGCCGGTATTAAAGGCACGAGCGGCACAGGTAACGCCGGTAATAATTACATTAAAGGCACCGTCGGCGATAATTTATTAGTCGGATTAGCGGGTAATGATTGGTTAATCGGTGGCGAGGGTGTCGATACGCTGGACGGCGGATTGGGTATCGACACGCTGGACGGTGGAAATGGTTCCGATGTTTATTTTGTGAATAACAAAGAAGACAAAATTATTGAAACCGCTGACAGTGGCGACGAAGATCAAATTGTTTCCAGTGTGGATTACGATTTAGGCACCACACCAGAAGTTGAATATCTGACTTTATTTGGCAGAGCGACTACCGCCACGGGCAACGATTTAGATAACTTATTGCAAGAACAAAACGGTGGAAAGAACGCAAACCTCTTCAATGGCGGCAACGGTAATGACACGCTCGACGGACAAGGCGGCAATGACACATTAGAAGGCGGCGAAGGTAACGACACGCTCAACGGCGGCGACGATATTGACACGGCTATTTTCAGTGGTTCGCAAGACGATTATCAAATCACCTACAACGCTGATGCAAATGAAATTATTGTGAGCTTTGCGGGTGGCGCAGATTCAGCCAGTCTCGATGAAGGCACTGATACGTTACTCGACATCGAATTTATTACATTTTCGGACAGCGATATTACGATTCCCGTCGCCGAATTACCCGCCGTTATTGAAGCGAGTGACATCAAGCCTGTTATCATCATTGAGCCACCACCGGTTGCAGAACTCCCCGCCCTTTTCATTTCTGAACCCAACGTATCCATCGTTGAAGGTAATGATGGCAAAAAATTAGCTGCCATTAACGTTTCACTAAATGTAGCGAGCAGCGAAGCAGTCACCGTGAATTATAAAACGAACGATGGCAGTGCTATGGCAGACAACGATTACACCGGCACAACCGGCACCTTAACGTTTGCGAAAGGGGAAACAACCCAAACGATTAACGTTGAAATCGTGGGTGACAATCTGATGGAAGAGGATGAAAATTTCACCGTCACATTAAGTGCGCCAACTAACGCAAAGTTAGCGAATGACCGGGCAACAGTGACCATTATCAGCGACGATTTCCCCACTGAAAATGATGACAAATTGATTGCTCCCGCCAGTAACGACAACATCGATGCACTGAATGGCAATGATAATGTTAATGGCGCGGACGGTAATGATACGTTGTTAGGTGGCGCGGGCAATGACACGTTAAACGGCGGCAATGGTGATGATTTATTATCGGGTAATGATGACAATGACATACTGATTGATAACAGCGGCAAAGATACCTTGAGCGGTGGCACCGGTAACGACGTATTCAAACCCGCTGGCGATAATGGAACCGCGTTTATTGAAGATACCGGCGGCTCCGATACGCTTGACGCGAGCAATGCGTCTAAAGGCGTGCAAATCGATTTAAACGCCGGCAAAGAAAGTAATCTCGGTGGACGCATTGTCACCATGAACGACGGTGGCGAAATCAGCGACCCGTTAGATGTTTTCTTTTTACAAGATTTAACCGGTTCCTTTGGTGACGATTTACCTAATGTGAAAGAAGTCGTTCCGCAAGTGGTGCTGGCGTTGCACGAATTTCAAAAAAATACCCAAATCGGTTTGGGTTCATTTATGGATAAACCCAATGGCGTGTTTGGCGATGCAAAATCGGATTATGTTTATCACACCGATTTAACCATGACAACGGATCCAACTGTATTTTCAATGGCGTTAAGTACATTGAGTTTGGGTTATGGTTACGATTTACCCGAAGCGCAATTGGAATCACTATTACAAGTTGCACTGCACAGTAATGACATTGGTTTTCGTGACAACGCAGTAAAAACAGTGGTTGTAACAACCGATGCCACTTATCACAAAGCCGGCGACGCGCTTGGATTACCCGCGAATAATGGTGATGGCGTTTTGGATGGCAAACCAGCCGGAACAGGCGAGGATTATCCGAGCATTTCAATGTTATCAAAAGCCTTAACCGACGCGGGCATTGTGCCTATTTTCGCCGTCACCAGTGACGTTGTGCCAGCTTACAACGATTTAGTGGCGCAATTAGGCACGGGATCGGTCGTCACATTATCAAAAGACAGTTCCGATTTAGTGTCTGTTTTAAAAACGGGGATTAACAAAGTGACTATTGCCACAGTTGAAAATGCGATTGGCTCAGATTTTGCCGATACGTTAATCGGTGGTGCTGGGGCAAATTCGCTGAATGGCGGCAAAGGGGCTGATAGTTTGACGGGCGGCGCGGGCAAAGATATTTTTGTTTTCGATACGATTGAAACCGGCGATGTGATTACTGATTTCACTAAAGGTGACAAAATTGATTTAACCGCTTTGGATGTTAGATTCAAATTCGTCACGGCATTTAATGCCGCCGACGCGACGGCACAGCTGCGTTTTGATGCGGCAACCAATACGCTGTTCGGCAGTATCGATGCCGGCAATGAAGCCGAATTTTCGGTAAAACTCAACGGCGTAAAAACGTTAGCGGCTGACGATTTAATGTTGTAACAATCACGAATAATCAATGGCTGGCAGAAAAATTTTTCTGTCAGCCATTGATTTCGCTAAGTCTGCGTAATATCCAACCGTTAACGCACGTTGACAATATGCCCGTCATCCATTTCAGCAATGCGGTCGGCAAAGCTGAAAATGCGAGCATCGTGCGACACAATCACCAACGCGCGGTCTTTATGTACCGCAACTTCTTTCAATAAATTCATCACATTTTGCCCGCTGACGTGATCTAACGCGCTGGTCGGTTCGTCGCACACAATCAAACGTGGACTGTGAATTAACGCGCGAGCAATCGCCACACGCTGTTGTTGTCCGCCCGAAAGTTGGGACGGAAGTGATTTCCAACGGTCGCCCAGCCCGACCCGTTCCAACACCTCAATCGCTTTCTTTTTTGCCACATGACGATTTTCACCGTTAATAATCAGCGGCACCGACACATTTTCAGCGGCATTCAACGACGGCAATAAATTAAACGCTTGAAACACAAAACCAATTTGCGACGCGCGAAACCGCAATTTATCTTTGCTTTTCATGGTCGATAAATTTTCGCCAAACAATTCACACACGCCTTCGTCCTGGTCGAGAATTCCAGCGATAACGGAAATCAACGTCGTTTTACCACAGCCAGACGGCCCAACAAGCATCATCAATTCACCCAACAAGATATTCAAATTCACACTATTTAACGCGATGACTTTCTGTTCACCGGTATCGTAAGTTTTGGTTAAATTTTCACAGCGGACGGCGATATTCATAATTAACTTTTAAACACAATGGCTGGCTCTAAACGTATCACTTTGATGATGCTGATTAGCGCGGCAAACATACAAATCAAACTCACGCCAGTGCCGCTAAACACCAGCAATTGCCACGGAAATTTAAACGCCAAAATCGAATGGCGCATCGCAAAACCAAATAATGCTGTCAACCCAACGCCCATGCCATAACCGATACTGCCAGCCACCAACGCTTGCAATAAAATCATTCGCAACAATACGCCATTACTCGCGCCCATCGCTTTTAACACCCCGAATTGACGGATATTATCGAGCGTAAAATTGTAAAACGTCTGTCCCGCAATCGCCGCGCCGACAATAAATCCTAGCAAAACCGACACGCCAAAGTTAATCGGAATGCCGGTATTTTTCATCAAATACCAAAACGTTAAATCCATAAATTCTTGGCGCGTGTAGGCCGCTAAACCCGTTTGGGCATGAATCCGTTGGGTTAATTCGTGTAAATCTTGTCCGGATTTTGCTTTCACCAGCACAAACGACAGCAATTTTCGTTCACGCGGCGCAAAACTGATGGCGCGAGAATAGGTCGTGTAAATAATCGGTTGCGATTGAAACGTGCGCGTCGCTTTTGCAATGCCCACCACAATTGCGCGGCGATCATTCAGTTCTAAATTATCGCCAATTTTGAGCGGAATTTTTTTGCCACCTGTGACAAGCGCAGGTTTAGCGAGCTTTTCATTTGCGCCGTCAAAATCAACAATCACGCTGTCGCTACGGCGTAAATCTTCGACTTTACCTTCTAACATAATCGGCGGTGCGCCAATCAACGTCGTATCGTCCAGCCCAATAACGTTGCAGGTTTGAAACGTGCCATCCGTCATGCGTGCTTTCAACATTCCTTTGTACAACGGCATCGCCCATTCAATTCCTGAAATGCCGCGCACACGATAAAGCTCGGTATCTTGCAACGGTTTAACATCGTCGATAAATTGCACTTTCGTATCCATTACCCAAACATCCGGCAACCCTAAATCGGTAATAAAACTGTAAGAACGCGCGATAAATCCCGTAAAAATCGCTGGTTGCTGCGTCATAATGAGCGACGCAAATGTCAGACCTATTACGATGCCGATATATTTGCCGGTGTCGCCCATCAACATTTTTATGGCAATGTAATTCATTTTCAAACTCCCTTAAATAAATTCGCCAACGCAATCAGTTTGTCACTCGCCGGCTTCGTTTCAAAAATACCACTTAACGGCACATTCGGTTGCATTCCGCGCACAAACAAATAACGCACGCCGCCAAAATGTTTGTCGATGTCGTAATTTGGCAAACGATTTTGTAAATATCGATGCAACACCGCGCTATAAAGCCAATACTGCAAACCGTAATTGTGTTCGCGCATCGATTGCAACAGCGTTTCGGGTTGATAATCTGGCAAGAAATTCGTTTTATAATCTATGACGTAATAACGATTTTCATGCACGCAAATCAAATCGATAAAGCCGGTCAAATAACCGTTAATCGTTTTGCTGTCCAACGTTTGATAACTCAGTTCATCGGCTAAAATTCGGTTAATCGCGTCGGTGTTAATTTTTTGCGTCGCCAAATAAAACGGCATTTCTTTCAAATAATCCGATTCCGAAAAATTCATTAAACAAAAATTCGCGTCATTCGACAACGGCGTTTGCACGACCGCTTGCAATAATTCATTCAAAACTTCAGGTCGCGCCACTTTCAAACCGTAACGCAAACAGGCTTTATCCCGTGACACGCTTATATCTTTGCCATTCGCTAAATCCGCAAAACTGTGTTGTTCCAACAAATCATGTACCACGTTTCCGGTGTGCGAACCGCGTGGTAATTCCAGCGTAATCGGCGGCGCATTTTCAAACGGCTCTTGCGCTTTATCTTCGGGTAAATCTGGCGTAAAAGTGCGGCTTAACGCAGAAAGCGCGGTGTAACTGCTCATTTGCCACGGACTCAAACGCAAATCACGGTGGCGTGTGTGATGATGGAGAATTTCCGTTTTAATTTCGGGCGAATAATGCCCGTCGGGTTTTTCACCTTCAAACAAACATTGGTAATCAAAACATTCTGGCAGCGTTCGTTTCAAATCTAAAAACGTATTTTGCTGACTTGCCGCGTCGGAATTCTCAAACTCAAACAAATGCGCGAATGCAGAATTATTGGGTTTGTCTTTCGTTCGTACATCCGCCCACGCCAAATAACATCGATATTTTGCCCGCGTCACCGCCACATAAAACATGCGGCAATCTTCGGCACGTTGTTCATCTAACGCTAATTTTTGATGATTTTTAAAATCTGCCGACCCCAAATCGACACACATTTTGTCATCAATATGACATTCGGCGCGGTCGTGATGCCACAATTCGCTCGACATCCAAAGCGACATACAAAAAACAATCGGATATTCCAGCCCTTTTGATTTGTGCATCGTGACGATATTCACCGCATCTTCGTCACTTTCAAGACGCAATTGTTGCGCGTCATTGGCATTAGTTTTTTTCGCTACCGCATTGGTAATGGCAATTCGTAACCAGGCCACTGTTTTTTGCGGCGACAAATGTTCATCGAGTGCGGCTTGTTGCAACAATTCCAACAAATGATGAATGTTGGTTAATTGCCGTTCAGCGAGAGAATTTTTCGCCAATTGTGACGTGACATTTTCAGCCGCCAAAAATGTGTGCATCATCGCCATCAAACCGATTTTTTGCCATTGCTCGTGATAATTCAAACACTTCGCCAGCCACGAATCTAAAGCGGTTTCATCGTTTATCAATTTGTAAAACGCTTGTCCGTGCGGAATGTTGGCGAACCAATTCAACGTCAGCGCGTGTTTCAAGGCTTCAATATCGGTCGGATTCACCAGCGCGTTTAAAAGCGTGTGCAAATCGGTGGCTTCGCCCGAGGTGAAAACCGATTCGGTGCTATTCAAAACAGAGGGAATGCCGGCATCGCGCAACGCAGTTTGAACCGCTTTAGCTTGTTTATTTTTACGAACCAAAATCGCAATATCTTTCGGTTTTAAAGCGCGTCCTTCATTTTTTTGAATCAAAAAATAATTATCTTGCAACAGTTTCAAAATTTCTTCGACCACGGCAAAACACAGTTGTGCCTCAACTTTTTTATTCGTTCCTTTATTCGCCGTCCAAGAATCGCCAGAATTCGGTAGTGCATGCCACAACATCAATGGCGGCAACGGATTTTTTTCCAAATAAATCGCACCTTTTTCGTGTGCATTGGCGGCAGAAACAGCGTTGAATTCCAACTCGTCAATCAAAAAAGCCTGATCACGTTTGAACGTGTGATTCACCGCTTGCACTAAATTCGGATGCGAACGCCAATTTTGCGCGAGCGTAAAAGACGCATTTGCGCTGTGTTTTGCGTCCAAATACGAGTAAATATCCGCGCCACGGAATTTGTAAATCGCTTGTTTCGGGTCGCCAATTAAATACAAATGCTGACTTTCAGCGGCGAAAAGCGTTTTGAAAATAAACCATTGGCTGTCGTCGGTATCTTGAAATTCGTCAATTAACGCCACTGAAAAACGCGCTCGTAATTCTTCAACTAATTGTTCTGATTTATTTTCGCCACGCAACGCTTCATCGAGGCGAATAATTAAATGGTCGAATGTTAAAACGTTGCGTTGTAGTAAGCGTTGGTCGATTTCACGGCGTAACGATTCCAGTAATTCCCGTCTCAATGAAACGCCGCATTGGTCGAATGCTATTTTTAAATCGTCAAAAATTTGAGTATTTAAATCTAATTCGCTAAAAAAAAGCGGCTGTTTTTTGACCGAAACTTTTTGTTTATTTAACGCTTTCAAAATGCCGATTGTCGTTAAAAATTCCAACGCATTTTTATCAATTTGAAAACTTTGCGCGTTTAACCATGCGTCAAGCGCGGTGAAATTTTTATCTGCGCCCTTGTTAAATTTATCCAATTCATTTTCTAATTTTTCGCGGCAACGATTAAATTCAGCCTTCGCCACCTCGAATAATGTTTTGAGTTCAATTAAAAGCGCGTTAATTTCTTTTATTTCAGTCGGAAAAATCGTGACGTGATGCCCTATTCTGTCAACGCTTTTAAGCAATTCATCAGGCGTTTTGTAACGCGCCGTTAAAATCGCTGCTTCCCACGCACTTCGTTCATAAAGTTGTTTTCGCCAAAAATCATCGGCGCAACTTTGGGTAATTTGCGCTAAATCGTCCGTCAATTCAGCGTTAAAAAGTTGCCCACTTTCAAGCGCGTGTTCACGCAATACTTTTTGGCAAAAGCTGTGAATCGTAAAAATGCTGGCTTGGTCAATTGAAAGTAACGCAATTTGCAAACGGCGTTCGATTTCGCTGTTTTCAATCGGCAACGCATCGAGCCAGTCGAAAAGCTCATTTTCTCGCAACTTCAAAGCCCGTTTCGCTTCCGTTAATCGTAAACGCACGCGCTCTTTCAGTTCTTCGGTCGCGGCTTTGGTAAAGGTGACGACGAGAATTTTTTCAATCGGTAAATTTTGCTCCACTACAAAACGTAACACCAACATCGCTAACGTGTACGTTTTGCCTGTGCCTGCGCTGGCTTCAATTAAATTTACACCATTCACCAGTGGCGTATTGAGCGCGTCGAAACAATTTTTTTTCATTTTTTTGTGAGGGTATGGTTGAACAAAATAAAATGACAGTGCCATGACAGTTTCATCAAAAAGTCACAAATTGATTGTTAGAATGATTTATTGATTGTTAGAATGATTTATAGCAATTGCATCAATGTTAACAAGTCCAACGGATAATAAGGCATGAAAAATAACACGGTGAGTTTTAAAACAAAAATCACGTTAGGATTTTTTTCTATCATTGGTCTAATGGGCGTATTGATTATTTCTACGCTGATTAACTATGCACGCACCGAACAAGATTTGCAAAAAATTAAAGATGTTTTTTTACCAAACGCTTTGCTGTCTGGGCAAATGGCGCGTGACACTGTGCAGGTTCAACAATTTTTAAATAATGTGTCCGCGACACGCAATAAAGCCGGTTATGTTGACGCAGAACGGTCACGAAACGATTTTAAAAATGGGCTTGAACAATATCGGCAACACACCATCGACGATGCCAACAAATTAAAAGCGATTGATACGTTAGAATTAGGCTTTGATGCGTTTTATATCGATGGAAAACGCATGACAGAAGCCTATTTGAATGAAGGTGAAGAAGTTGGCAATCAAATCATGGGCGATTTCGATCACGCCGCGAGTAAATTATCGTCTCAAATGATTCGGCTTAGAAACAGTGAATCGAATGGTGCAAAAACCAGTATTCAAAACATTTTTGACGACACGCAAAAAATGCGGCGTACCTTGTGGATGATGGCTTCGGTGATTATTGGTTTAGCGGTTTCGATTGCGTTGTTACTCAGTTATTATTTGAGCAAACAATTGGGTATTGATCCGTATCACGCCAAAGGCATTGCCAAAGAAATCGCCGACGGGCATTTGTCGCGTGAAATTACGCTCAACAAAGGTGATGATGACAGTTTGTTGCATTCGATAAAAAATATGCAGGAACATTTATTGATTCGTCGCACGGAGGAACGACAAGCCGCTAGCGAAATTTTACGCATTAAATTGGGCTTGGACAACGCCAGCAAAGGCATCATGATGGCGGATAACAATCGGAATCTTGTCTATTTGAATAATGCGGCGAAAAAGATATTGCAACAGTACGAATCTGAAATCGAAGATTCATCTGCCCATTTTGATATTGAAAATTTGATTGGTTTAAATATCGACCGGTTTCACCAAAATTCGGCGCATCAAATGGAAGTGCTGAATTCATTGACCGAAAGTATGTTTTCGTACGCTAAATTAGGCAATCGAACCATGACAGTCGTGGCAAGTCCGATATTAAATGAAAGTGGGGAACGCTTGGGAACGGTTGCAGAATGGTATGATTGCACCGCTGAAACCGTCGTTGAGAAAGAAGTGGCTAGCATTGTAAAAGCCGCCAGTCGCGGCGATTTTTCACAACGGTTTAATCTGGAAGGAAAAGAAGACTTTTTACTCGATTTAACGCAAGGTTTGAATCAGCTATTAAACACCTGCGAAATGGGCTTGAAAGATATTTCTCAAGTGTTATTTTCGATTTCACAGGGCGATTTAACACAAAAAATCGAAACGGAATATGAAGGCACGTTTGGCAAACTTAAAATCGATACCAATATGACGGTCGAAAAACTCAAGGTGATGATTGAGCAAATCCGAAGCGCGACCGACAGCATTTATAGCGGTTCAAAAGAAATTGCAGCGGGTAATAATGATTTATCGCATCGAACTGAAATGCAATCTGCACGCTTGCAAGAAACCGCCGCAAGTATGGAACAACTCACGCAATCGGTGAAAAATAACGTCCAGAACGCCCATCAAGCGAACGGATTGGTGACAGATTCCGTGAACATTGCACTGGAAGGCGGCAAAGTGGTCAAGAATGTAATCGAAATGATGGCGGGCATCAATCAATCGTCACGTCGAATTGAAGATATTGTTGCGGTAATTGACGATATTGCGTTTCAAACTAACATTTTAGCGTTGAATGCTGCTGTGGAAGCTGCCCGAGCGGGTGAACAAGGCAACGGTTTTGCGGTGGTGGCAGTCGAAGTTCGCAATTTAGCCCAGCGTTCTGCGTTGGCAGCAGCGGAAATTAAAAAACTCATTGCCGATTCGGTTAAGCAGGTGAATGGCGGTGGTCAATTAGTCGAAGAAGCAGGGCAAACCATGAATAAAATCATCGATGCCATTCAAGGTGTGACGCAAATTATGGGCGAAATTAGTGGTGCGTCCGCTGAACAAAACGCCGATATTATTCAAGTCAATCAAGCGATTAACCAAATAGATAATACTACACAACAAAATGCCGCATTAGTTGAACAATCAGCGGCGGCGGCTGAATCACTCGAAGAACAATCGCAAAATTTAGCGGTTGTCATACGCAATTTCAAAATATAGAAAAACGTTTTGAAATTTTCATTTTTTAACTTTTAATTTTTAACTATGCCTAATTTTATTATTCTCGTTGTTGAAGACGAAGACGCAATCCGCGAAATGTTGATCGTTGTGTTAGAACAAGCTGGCTTCAATGTCCACGCGGTTTCCACAGCAGAAGAAGGACAACATTTTTTAAATGATACCTTACCCGATTTAATTTTATTAGATTGGATGTTACCGAATATCAGCGGCATAGAATGGGCGCGTCGCTTACGCAAAGAGCCAATTTATCAAGAATTGCCGATTATTTTATTGACTGCTCGCGGCGAAGAAGAAGATAAAATGCGCGGTTTCGGCTGTGGCATTGATGATTACATGACGAAGCCTTTTTCGCCGCGTGAATTAGTGGCGCGATTGCGTGCCGTGTTACGTCGTAGCAGCAAACATCAATGGTTGCCGCAAATTACGGCGGGCGATTTAACGATTGATACGGAACAACATCGACTAACAATTGGTGATCAAGTGGTTGAAGTCAGTCCGACTGAATTTCGCTTGATGCAATTTTTTATGACGCATCCTGACAAAGTGTTCAATCGCACACAATTACTCGATCAAGTTTGGGGGCGCAGCGTATATATTGAAGAGCGGACGGTTGATGTTCACATTCGCCGGTTACGCAAAATTTTAGAAATTTATAACCGTGAAGATGTCGTGCAAACCGTACGAGGTTTTGGCTATCGGTTTTCAACTAAAAAAATAAACGAGTAACATCATGGGCATTTGGAAACGTGAATTCATTATTTTTCTACTGCTTTTTTTAGTCGTTTGCATCATTGGTTCGTTGACGAAATTATTTGAACCGCTTTTATTAGCCTTGACGTTATTTTCATTATTGCATCATTTGTATCAAATCAATCGTTTTGAAAAATGGTTGCGTACTGGCGGGGAATCGAGTTATGCCAAGACCACTGGCGTGTGGGAAGAAATTTATTATCATGTTTACCGTATCAAAAAAAATAATAAACGCCGTAAAAAGAAACTCAGCAAAATGGTTAATCAATTTCGTCAATCAACCGAAGCCTTACCCGATGCTGCTGTGGTTTTAAACGCGAGTGACGAAATTGAGTGGTCAAATAAGGCGGCTAGCGATGTGTTGGGATTAAAACGTTCTGACAAAGGGCAGCGCATTCCGAATTTAATTCGTTTTCCCGAATTCATTCAGTATTTAAAATCCAAGCAATACAATGACCCTGTCATTTTGCCGTCACCGTTAAATCATGAAATCATGTTAGCCGTGCGGATTACCAATTACGGTGCGGGTTTACGGCTACTTTTAGCACAAGATGTGACACAATTAAAACAAATGGAACGGATGCGAAAGGATTTTGTGGCGAATGTGTCACACGAATTACGCACGCCGTTGACGGTGATAAAAGGCTATTTAGAAACACTGGAAGATTTGGATGATGGAGCATCGCCTCTGTTAACGACCTCGTTAAAAAATATGCAGGGACAAGCCAAACGCATGCAGCATTTGATTGATGACTTGCTATTACTCGCGCATTTAGAAACAAAAAGTAAAAAACACGACATCATCAACATTCCCGCATTACTCACGGAAATTTGCCATGAACATGAAGCGGCACTCGACATTGGACGAATTGAATTAACGTTAGATTCGGACGCAATGTTGGTGGGTGAAGAACATGAAATACGCAGCGCGTTTACGAATTTGCTGGGAAATGCGTTGAAGTATTCGCCCGACGATACGCCAGTGAAAATTCGCTGGCATCAAACTGAAAAGGCGTTGTTACTCGATGTGATTGATCAAGGTGAAGGTATTGCGACAGGCGATGTTGCGCGGATTACGGAACGTTTTTATCGTGTGGAAGCACAACGCGCCAAAAAAATAAATGGAACAGGCTTAGGATTAGCGATTGTGAAACACGTTTTAATGCGGCATGATGCACAACTCATTATTCGCAGTGAATGGGGCAAAGGAAGTTGTTTTCAGTGTGCTTTTCCACTGAATCGTTTGGCCACAAAAGACTAATTTTTTTCACGCGAAAATGTTTAATTATCGTTATTTTTGAGAAAGGATGGCACCATGAAAGAAAAAATAAAAAAGCTCTTAAACCATTTTTTAATCGGTATTTTTGCGGTTATTCCGATTGCACTGGTGATTCAAATTCTATTTTTCGTGAAAGATTTACTCGCCGATATGGTTCGTTTTGTTTATAGCTACGCTGATAATACGATTTACACGATTTTATTTTTGACCTTGAGTTTTGTGGTTTTAGTGTCGATTGGACACAAATTAGCGGCTGAAGGTCGAGTTTGGTTTATTACGTTGATTGATACTGCGATTGAAAAAATTCCTTTTTTGAACACGATTTACCGCGTTCTGAAAAAAGTAATCAGTATGTTTTCAAGTAGCGACAAACAATTTGCGAAAGAGGTGGTTTATGTTGAATATCCTAAAGAAGGCATTTGGGTTCCCGCATACGTCACCAACCGTTTTGAGAATAAATATGTGTTGTTTATTCCTACCTCGCCCAATCCAACGTCAGGTTTTACGGTAGTTGTAGATAAAAACAAAGTGGTGAAATCGCAAATGAACATCGAAGAAGCAAGCAGCTTTATTGTCAGTATCGGTGTAGATTATGACAAAGTTTCTGAGCTAAAAAATTTACCTTAAACAAAAAACGGGGGGACTGAAAATTTCAATTCACCCGTTTCCGTGCCAATCTATCGTCTTTTATTTCAAGCGTAAGTATCGATAGACCCGCCACACGATGTTCCAACGCTCGGTGCGCTCGAGCTTGCATCGCTTTGAACACAAGAAATGTTAGCTGCACACGCTTCAAGATTCGCGGTACCGATACTAAAATTGATTTGCTGCGGATTATTCAACGACAAAATCATTTGTGAAATGGTGGGGCTTGCAGCTGCATTTATCATTTTCATCACCTTCAATGTAGTATTTTTAGGATTCAAATTCTGGCTTATCGGATATAAACCCAGTTACGTTAACGGTCAAATTATCCGACTTTTAAATTTATAATTTTGGTGGCTTCAATATCGATTCCAGCACCGTTTGCTTTTCAGGTTCCGCTACACGCGCTTCATTTTGCCATCCACCGCCCAACGCTTTCTGCAACGCCACAAATTGTTGTGCAACGGTTGCTAAACTTTCGACTTGCGCGGTTTGCGTTTGATACAACGCTTGTTGCACCTGCAAAACGTCAATAAATCCTGTCAATCCTTTTTCATAACGTTTATTTGCCAATTCCAATGCCGTTTGATTTGCCGTCACCGCTTGCGATAAAGCGTCATAACGTTGCGATTCATTGTGTTGCGCGACCAGCGCATTTTCGACTTCTTGAAACGCCGTCAACACAACCGATTGATACGTTAAAAACGCTTGTTCATATTGCGCGTCTTTCACTTTGATATTGGCTTGCAACTTTCCCCAATTAAACAACGGCATCGTAATCGTAGACGCGCTCGACCACGATTTTCCCATCGGCGTAAAGTCGGTCATTTTCAAATTTTGCAGCCCAATAAACGCCGCTAAATTCACTTTCGGATACAGTTCCGCCGTAGCAATACCGACGTAAGCATTGGCAATTGCCATTTGCCGTTCAGCGTGGCGAATATCAGGGCGACGTTGCAATAATTCAGACGGTAAATTAGTCATCGATACTTTCGCGTTGGGAATCGGTTTTGAAATAGTAAAACGCGGCATCAACGCATTCGGTTCGCGTCCCAACAACACACTCAACGCATGAATTGCCTGTTTTATTTCCGTTTCATAACGCGGAGAATTCGCCGCCGTGTTGTCGAATTGCGCTTGCGCTTGCGCGACTTCTAACGCATTTACCAGCCCACTTTGTTGGCGAATTTGCGTCAATTTCACCGTTTCTAATTGTGCGGCAAGTAACGCTTGATGCGTGATTAACAACTGCTGATTTGCCCGCAACGTAATGTATTCACGCGCCACGTCGCCTTGTAAAGTCAGCAATACATCGCGACTATTTTCTATTTCAGCATCAATTGCCGCGTCCGACGCTTCAACCGCACGTTGAATACCGCCGAACAAATCCAATTCCCACGTTGCATCAAAACCCAATTGAAAAATGTTAATCGCTTGACTGCCAACGGGACTGCCGCCGCCTGTCGATGAATTATTAAACCGCCGACTCGCTGTATTTTTGCCGCTCAAACTCGGTAAACCGGTCGCAATCGTTTGACTGCGTAAAATTCGTGCTTCTTTTACTCGCGCCAAGGCTTGTTTTAAATTCAAATTCGCAGCAATCGCTTCGTCAATCAAACCGTTCAATGTCGCGTCATTAAAAGATTGCCACCATTTATCCGACGTTTTTTGTGCGGCGATATTTTCGCTCCATTTTGCCGGCACCGCTATTTCAGGCGGTTGATAATCTCGCCCCACCACGCAAGCGGCTAATACTAACGGCAACGTCAAAATGAAACGTTTCATGACCCCGCACTCGCGTCGCTGGCTTCAATAAATATATCCATTTGCTGCCCAACGTAAGCGGGTAATTGTTGCGGATTAAATTGATACAATGCCTGCAAAACCCGTGTATCGACTCGTTCCGTGCTGTCGCCGGTCAACGATTTTTTCGGCACCACCAGCGGCTCAACATACGCGAGTTGTAAATCGATTTTAAACCGCCGATTGCCGCGCAAATACGCCACCGCTTTGGCATTTTTATCGAATCGCCACGCATCATTTTCATCAATATCCACCCGAACATGAAAATGGCTTAAATCGCCAATAATCAACAACGGCACCGCTAACACGCCCGCGCTGGCAAATTCACCCGCTCGAATGTTGACTTGCAACACATCGCCATCGATAGGCGCACGCACAATCAAGCGTTCCAACGTGGTTTCGGTGTTGATAATCGCCGCTTGCGCCTGTTGAACAAACGCTAACGCACTTTCTAATTTCGCTTTGGCAATCGCCAAAGTATTGCGACGTTTTAAAATTTCTTCGCCGCTAATCGCCCGCGAATCGGCAATCGAATTCGCCAAATCAAACAACGATTGTGCGTCCGATAAAGTGGCTTTGGCGACCAAAACATCGGCTTGCGCTTTGGCGAAATCCGCGCGACGCGACGTTAATTCTGCCCGATTTTCGCGGTCGTCCAAATAAAATAACGGCGTACCTGCGCTGACTTTATCGCCAACTTTTACTGCGACTTTGCTGACTAATCGCGCCAATGGTGAACCGATGGCGATATTTTCATTTTTCGCTTCGATAATTCCCGCGCCGGCAATGAAATTCGTAAACGGCGCGGATGCGGGTTCAACTAACGCCGGCGCAATCGGAACGGGTTGATTGCTGCTCACAACCGTGTAAGAAGCAAATAAAAATCCGGCAGCGGCAAGTAATGGAAGTGTATATTTCATGGTGTTTTATTTATCAAAACAGTTAAAATCGGTGGTCTTACTTTATGACATTTCAGCAAATTTTGTTGAAATTTTCCACAATCTAACCGCTGATAATCATGGCTTCTTCAACAAGTGTTTTACGACACAAAAATTTTACGTTTTTCATCACTGCCCGATTTCTCGCGACGATTGCAGTGCAAATACAAAGCGTGGCGGTCGGCTGGCAAATTTATCAGCAAACGGGAAATCCATTGGATTTAGGTTTGATTGGCTTGGCGCAGTTTTTACCGTTTGCGTGTTTGATTCTGATTGCCGGTCATTTTGCCGACCAATGGAATCGCCGTTGGATTGTGTTGGTGTGTTTTTTTATCGAATTAGTGTGCGGTTTATTATTACTTTTATTTGCGCGGCACGGACTCGATTCGATTCTGCCCATTTTCGCGGTTATGGCGTTATACGGGGCGGCACGAGCGTTTATGATGCCGGCGAGTCAGGCAATTTTGGTGAATTTAGTTCCCACCGAAAGTTTAGCGGGTGCGGTGGCGTTGAATTCGTCATTGTTTCACATTGCTGTTATCGCCGCGCCACCGTTGGGCGGCATGTTATATTTATTCGGCACCGAAACGGTTTACAGCGTCGTCACGGTTTTATTATCGTTGGCGGTTTTGTTGATGTTGCCGATTCGCGTCAACGTTTCGCCGAACAAACGCACGCCGATTTCGTGGCACGGCGTATTGGAAGGTTTACGTTTTGTGCGTTCCCGTCCGATTATTTTGGGCGCGTTGTCGTTGGATTTATTGGCGGTCTTATTCGGTGGCGCAACGGCGTTATTACCGGCTTATGCGAACGATGTGTTGCACGTTGATTCGGTTGGTTTAGGTTTGTTACGCGGCGCACCGGCATTAGGCGCAGCCCTCACTGCGATTACGCTGAGTTTTTTCCCGATTACTCGCCGTGTGGGCGCGTGGATGTTTGCGGGCGTGTTACTTTTCGGAGGCGCGACGGTGTTATTTGGCGTGTCGGAAAATTTGTATTTGTCACTTTTCGCATTATTTTTAATCGGCACCGGCGACATGGTGAGCGTGTATATTCGGCATATTTTGGTGCAATTGGAAACGCCTGACGATATTCGTGGGCGCGTCAGTGCGGTGAATTCGGTATTTATTGGCGCGTCGAATGAATTGGGCGAATTTGAATCGGGCATCAGCGCGGCATTTTTGGGCGTGGTGCCAGCGGTGATTATCGGCGGCGGAATTACGATTGGCGTGACGTTATTGTGTATTGCGGCGTTTCCCGTTTTACGCAAAATGGATCGTTTCCCGCGTGTGACGACGTGAACCGTTGACGAAAAAACTCCTTTAGAAATTCCACCGTTCGGTTATGCTAAACGCCATTACTTTTATTCATCGAGAAAATATTATGATTACCGAAATTCAACTGTCACGCGAACTGACCACGCAATTATTACATTTGGCGCAAATTTCACCCGATGCTGAAATTTGTGGTTTGGTGAGCAGTCAAAATAATATGCCGGTGCGTTGTTATCCGATTGAAAATATCGCTGAACAACCGCACGCGCGTTTTTTACTCGACCCAAAAGAACAGGTTGCCGCAATGAAACAAATGCGCGAACGCGGTGAAGAATTGTTTGCGATTTACCATTCACATCCTAGCGCACCGGCGATTCCTTCGGCGATTGATTTACAAGAAGCGACTTATCCCGAAGCGTTGATATTCATTATTTCGTTAAACACGAAAGGCATTTTGGAATTACGCGCTTTTCAAATCGCGAACCAAAACGCCACCGAAGTTCGCATCACGCTGTAAGCAAACCACATTTTTAACTCACTGGAAAACACGTTTTACATTATGAAAAAACTTTTATTACTTTCGCTCGCGGCGTTATTGCTTTCGGGCTGTGCCGACAAAAATAATTACGAAGCGGCGATTATCGCTAACCTTGAAAGCGATCAAAAAAATCAAAGCACCAAAGATTACAAAGTACCCGCAGATAAAATGGCGGCGTGTATCGTAGACGCTTCATCAAAAAATATGGCGGGAATTTTTCCATTAGATCCCGCGCGATTAACGGCGTATCGCAACTACACTAAAATGCTTACGCTGACCCAATCTGCCGATCCTAAAAAAACGTTGGAAGAATTGCGTAACGAATTTGGTTCAGCTAAAGAATTGATGGAAGCGCGAAGTAATTACACAGAAAGTGAGTTGGAATGTTTGGCGTTATTTGTGGCAAATACCGAATCAGAAAAATAATTCGATGTGACAAAAGAGGTGGAAAATGAAACGATTACTGCTCATGAGTGTTGGTGCGTTATGTTTGACAGGCTGTGTCTATCCTAGTCCGTACGGTTATTCGCGTTACACCACCGTTACGCCCCTCTATCGGCAATCGCCACATTATAGCCGTGATTATTATGTGCCACAGCCGCGTTTTCATTACTACGAACACGAAGGGCATCGTCCGTATTTTCGAGATTCTCATCGACATTGGTAAATACAAAAAGGGTCGATTGCTTAACCAGCAATCGACCCTTTTCTGTAGTCACAATGTGTACTTTATTTCAATACACGCAGTGACGGTTTCGCTTTTTTCACGGGTTCAGGTGGCGGTAGCGGTTCATTGGGTTCAGATTTCTCTGCATCAAACACCATACCTTGACCGTTTTCTTTCGCGTAAATCGCTAATACCGCTGTGACTGGCACATAAATATAGGTCGATTTGCCACTAAAACGGGTATTAAACTCAATCGCCTCATCGCCTAACGATAAGGCTTCAATGGCAGCGGGACGAATGTTCAAAACCAATCGCCCATCCTGCACAAACTGCATCGGCAACATCGCGTTTGGATTATTGGCATCGACCAGTAAATGCGGCGTGAGATTATTATCCAAAACCCATTCGTAAATTGCACGAATTAAATATGGCTTCAACGGTGTCATTTTGGTAAATCCGCCATGTCTTTTTCAGCTTCGCTGAGGCTACGTCTAAAAGCAGAACGATTAAACATTCGTTGAGCATAATTGTTAATCACGTCATCAGGCGCGGCAGTTAAATCAATGCCAACACTCGGCATCCGCCATAATAACGGCGCAACGACGCAATCAATTAACGAAAATTCATCACTCATGAAGTAAGGACGCGCTGCAAAAATAGACGCGGCGTTTAACAAACTCTCACGCAATTGTTTTTTCGCTTTAGCAGATTTTTTTTCACCCGTGTGCAACACATCATCCAGCAATACATACCACTCTTGATCAATGCGTTTAATCACCATGCGTGCGCTGGCACGCGAAACCGGATCCATTTGATGTAATGGCGGATGCGGAAAACGCTCATCCAGATATTCCATAATGATGCGTGAATCATAAAGCACTAAATCACGCTCAATTAACGTCGGCGAAACGCCGCTCGGATTGTCTTCTAATAAATCTTTCGGCGGATTTTCGGGGTCATAATATTCGATTTCGGCAGCGATGCCTTTTTCTTGTAATACAAAACGAGCGCAATGGCTCATCACGCAAGTCGGCGAAGAATAGAGAGTCATAACGGATTTACGAGCAGCGATATTTGTCAAAATAACAACCTTAAATTTAAGAAAATAAAAAACCATGAAAACGTAGTCGCAGTATACACGATTGCATTGTATTCGTGGCGAATGACGAAAAACATCCTTGTTTTTCAATTCGATACGGTGTTAATGCACGTCTTTCCAGTATTCTTTTTTCAGCAAATACGCAACAACTAAGAAAATTAACAGGTAAAAAATCACATATTTACCCATTTGCTGACGTTCCAATTGCACCGGTTCACCGACGTAAACTAAAAAATTAACCAAATCGTTAACTGTTTTGTCGAAATCTTCAGGCGATTGCGACCCCGCGCTCGAACTCACCAATTTTTCAAGCACCCGTCGTTCACCGTCTATTTCATAAACCGGTTGTTGTTCGCCTTGCAATTGCCACAACGGATTGGGCATTCCTACGTCTTCAAAAATCGCGTTATTCACACCGAACGGACGATTTTTGTCCGCGTAAAAACCCTTCAAATAACTGTAAAGCCAATCTGCGCCGCGTGAACGGGCAATCAATGATAAATCAGGCGGTTGCGTGCCGAACCATTTTTCCGCGTCGTGTTTATTCATCGCCGAATGCAATTGTTCATAAATTCCCGCGCCTTCTGGGGCAATGTCTTTTAAAACGTGCTTTTCGTCCAAACCCAAATCGTTGGCAATGCGTAAATAACGAATTTGTTTTGCAGAATGACAACCCAAACAATAGGTTACAAAGTTTTTCGCGCCACGTTGCAATGACACTTTATCGGTCAAATCAATATCCGCCGATTGCAAATCCGCCCCGCCCGATGCAAACACATTGAGCGAGAGTGAAAATAAAAGAAGTGAAAGTAATTTTTTCATATCAGTCTAAGCTCTCTTTCAAATTTTTTGCCGTGCGAACTAACACATTTTTCGCGCCTGTTGGATTGAAACCGCGTTTTGCATTTTCGCCTTCTGTGACCAATGTTACTTCATCAAATACGGCTTTTAATTCTGGAATACGTTCTTCCAAAGTCGGTTGCATCGTAATGTGACTTGGAACAGGTTTGAGTTTTTCCCAGCGTGTGTAAATTGGCATCAATAAGAAAAATCCAAAATAAATCGCGGTGAAAATACGCGCCATATTGGTCGCCAAAGGTGTGACAGGTTGCGTGCCTAAATAACCTAACGCAATGAAACTAATCACGAATAACATCAACGCTTTTTTGTAAATGCCACCACGATAACGGATTGATTTCACTTTGCCACGATCCAACCACGGCAATAAAAACAACACCACAATTGAACCGCCCATGCCAATTACGCCGGCAAATTTATCAGGAATCGCCCGCAAAATGGAATAAAACGGGGTGAAATACCAAACTGGCGCAATGTGTTCCGGTGTTTTCATCGGATCAGCCGGAATGAAATTCGCGTGTTCTAAAAAGTAACCGCCCATTTCTGGCATATAAAAAATCACTGTCGCAAAGAACAGTAAAAATACTGCCACGCCGACCACGTCTTTCACCGTGTAATACGGGTGAAAAGGAATACCATCAACCGGATGTCCCCAGGGATCTTTTGATTTTTTGATGTCCACGCCGTCTGGATTGTTTGAACCGACTTCGTGCAACGCCACAATGTGCATAAATACTAATAACACTAAAACCAATGGCACCGCGATAACGTGAAACGCAAAAAAGCGGTTCAACGTTGCGTCAGAAATAACGTAATCGCCGCGAATCCATAACGCCAAATCGTCGCCAATGACAGGAATTGCACTGAATAACGAGATGATAACTTGTGCGCCCCAATACGACATTTGTCCCCAAGGCAATAAATAGCCCATGAACGCTTCTGCCATTAACGCGACAAATAACAACATGCCGAAAATCCAAATCAATTCGCGCGGCTGTTTAAATGAGCCGTAAAGTAAGCCACGGAACATGTGTAAATAAATCACAATGAAAAACGCCGACGCGCCGGTCGAGTGCATATATCGCACCAGCCAGCCCCAATTCACGTCGCGCATAATGTATTCAACCGAATCAAACGCCAATTTTGCGTCGGGTTTGTAATTCATCGTTAACAAAATGCCCGTCACGAATTGATTCACCAAAACCAATAACGCGAGCGAGCCGAAGAAATACCAAAAGTTAAAATTTTTCGGCGCGTAATAATGCGCCATGTGTTCATTCCAAACTTGTGCCAACGGGAAACGGTCTAACACCCAATTTCCGCACATTCTTAAACGAGTCGGTTTTAAATTCATGCCGATTTCTCCTCAGCCGCTTCGCCGATGATAATCTGCGTGTCGGTGATATAACGATAAGGGGGAACTTCTAAATTGGTGGGCGCGGGAACGCCTTTATAAACCCGACCCGCTAAATCAAACCATGAGCCGTGACACGGACAGAAAAAACCGCCTTTCCAATCTGAGCCTAAATCATGTGGCGCAACTTCCGGTCTAAACGTGGGCGAACAGCCTAAATGCGTACACAAACCCACAGCGATAAAAATTTCCGGTTTCATTGACCGGGCGGGATTTTTACTCGATTCGGGTTGGCTTGATTCATTCGATTGTGGATCACGCAATTGACCGTCTAATGTTGTTAATGTCGCTAACACTTCTGGCGTGCGTTGCAACACCCAAACGGGTTTACCGCGCCACGCCACACGAATCAATTGCCCCGCTTCTATTTTGCTAATATCTACTTCAACCGGTGCGCCCGCTGCCATTGCTTTGACGCTCGGTTGCATTTGCGATAAAAAAGGAACGGCTAAATAGCCTGTACCGACCGCCCCGACTACGGTTAATGCCGTCGTAAGAAACTGTCGCTTCGACTTATCAACGCTTTGATCAATCATTAAAAACTCTCCTCTTTAATTTGGTATTTTTATTGTTTTTGTTCACCGTCAATATACCACTAGAACACCGTCTATTTGAAGCGTTCACATGGATTTATGTCGAAAATCTAACAATTATTTAATTCTTTGCTTCAATGTATTTGGAAATGACACAACCTGTCATCGTTCTGTTTTATACTGCTAAATCAATAAAACTAACGAAGAATTTTCAAATGGCGATTTCACTGAAATAAAGGTGGGAATGGCGCGTTATGATTTAAGCGAAGAATGGAAGTTTAAAGCAGTTGGGCAGGGTTACGCGGGTGGATTAGCTCCGTTGGCGCGTCAATTTGGTATTGATATTTAACAACAAGGTAAATTTATGACAATGGTATTTTGTAGAGGTTGCGGTAAAGAAATTCATGAAACGGCTCCGACTTGTCCACATTGTGGTGCGCCACAAGGTAATTTGGGTTCGCAATTCGTAGAGGATTCCACAACACCAACCGCTATGTGGGATTGCTATTTAGCAGCATTGAAAAAATACGCGACATTTAAGGGACGAGCAAAACGAAAAGAATATTGGTACTTTTTCTTGTCGAGTATGATTATCTCTGTGGTTCTGTCATTTATCGATGGGGCAATAGGAACAATTGATGAAGATACTGGCACAGGCTTACTTTATGGTATTTATTCGATAGGCGTATTGATTCCAACAATTTCAGTTGCCGTCAGAAGACTTCATGATACAAACCGCAGCGGCTGGTGGTTGTGGCTTCCCATTATTCCGATTATATTTTTAGCGTCGGATACCAAACCTGAAACTAACGAATACGGTGCGCCAGCAAAATAGGTGTAGAATTTATAGCCTGTTCAATGCTTTTAACAAGCGGGTTTGTTCATTCAAATCCGCTTTTTTATAACCCACACATAAAACATAAAGAGCAAAGTTGGATGTATGTTTCCAATGAAGGTTTTTGAAAACTCAAAGAATTACGCAAAGACAATAAAAGATACATTCAAAACAGTGCAATTCTCACTTACCCGCTGAATTCGCCTATTCCTTTTACACATTTCTTACGCAATGTTAGACTTACCCGCATAATTTACCGCCCCTTTTTCACTTTAATTTTAAATCAAACCTACATGGACAATGTCGATTCCACAGAAAACAATTTAGTTAGCGTTCACAACTTAACGTTTTCACGCGGCGAAAAGAAAATTTTTGATGATATTTCACTCGAATTCGAGCGCGGCAAAATCACCGCAATTATGGGGCCCAGCGGCACCGGTAAAACTACGCTGTTAAAATTGATTGGCGGACAACTTTTCCCAGAACGTGGCAACGTCATGGTGAACGGACGAAATGTGCATCATTTGAAACGTGCCGAACTTTATGCCTTGCGAAAACGAATGGGAATGTTGTTTCAAAGTGGCGCGTTGCTGACCGATATGACGGTTTACAACAATGTGGCATTTCCGTTGCGCGAACACACGACATTACCTGAATCGATGATTCGCTCGTTGGTGTTAATGAAATTAGAAGCTGTTGGTTTGCGCGGCGCACGCGATTTAATGCCGAATGAATTATCAGGCGGAATGGCGCGACGGGTGGCACTAGCGCGGGCGATTGCATTAGACCCGATGATGATTTTGTACGACGAACCGTTCACCGGACAAGATCCGATTTCAATGGGGGCATTGGTATTGTTAATTAAATCATTGAATGCCACATTAGGTTTGACTAGCATTATTGTTTCTCACGATGTTCACGAAACGTCCGCGATTGCCGATTATATTTATGTGCTGGCGGACGGTAAAATAGTCGGACAAGGCACGCCGCAAGAAATTACACAATCGTCCTCCGAATGGGTTCAACAATTCATGAACGGTGCTGCTGATGGCCCGGTACATTTTCACTATCCGGCAAAAGAATATATGGATGATTTGTTACACAGCGAAAAACCGTTATTTCCACGCAGTCGGCTTCCTGATGACAGAACTGCAAAACGTAAACGGTATTCATAATGGAGTTTTTTCGTTATTTAGGCGCAAGCACTCGCGCCAGTTTTACCAAATTAGGACGCGCCAGTTATTTTCTGATTGAAATTCTTTCAGGGCTTGCCAGCGTTATCGTGCGTCCGCGTTTGTTGTTGAAACAATTGCATTCCGTTGGCGTGCTGTCATTTTTGATTATCGTTATTTCAGGCTTATTTGTCGGCATGGTTTTGGGCTTGCAAGGTTTCTATATTTTGTCACGCTTCGGCGCAGAAGAAACGTTGGGAGTCATGGTTGCCGCTTCGTTAGTGCGTGAACTCGGCCCCGTGGTGGCTGCGTTATTATTTGCCGGGCGTGCTGGTTCAGCTTTAACGGCTGAAATCGGTTTAATGAAAGCCACCGAACAATTGTCCGGCATGGAAATGATGGCAATTGACCCTATAAAACGCATTATTTCGCCCCGCTTTTTAGCAGGTTTTTTATCCATGCCATTACTTGCCTCATTATTTAGCGCGGTCGGAATTATCGGCGGACAGCTTGTTGGATCAGGCTTATTGGGCGTTGATGACGGTGCGTATTGGTCACAAATGCAAGCCACACTCGATTTCAAAGATGACATTATCAATGGCATCATCAAAAGCGTGGTGTTTGGTTTTGTCACCTCGTGGATTGCGTTATTTGAAGGTTACGACGCGATTCCCACCGCTGAAGGCGTAAGTCGCGCCACCACGCGAACTGTCGTCAATTCGGCATTTAGTATTTTAGGATTGGATTTTATTTTGACCGCGCTTATGTTTGGAGAACATTGATTTATGCCGCACACCCACACGCAAGACACGTTAGTCGGGTTATTTGTCGCCACTGGAATTGCCAGTTTATTTTTTCTTGGTTTACAAGTGAGTAATTTAAGTTCGCTTTCGCACGGTGACACTTACGAAATCACCGCGCGTTTTTCAAATTCGGGTGGCTTAAAAGTGAAATCATCCGTGTCAGCCGCCGGCGTGAAAATTGGCAACGTGAAAGCCATTACCTTCGACCCGAAAACCTACGAATCCGTTGTCAAAATGGACATTGATGCCCAATATAAAACGTTACCCGACGACAGTTCAGCAAGCGTTTACACCGCTGGTTTATTGGGCGAACAATATGTGAGTTTAGACGGCGGCGGTTCAAGTGAATTTTTGAAAAACGGCAGTAAAATCGAAATCACCAATTCCGCGCTGGTTTTAGAAAAAGCCTTGGGGCAATTCTTATTCAAATCTGCCGAAGAAAAGAAAGCCGCGCCCGTTGACGATAAAAAAGGTAAAAAATGAACAGTAAATTAAACATCGTTTTCAAAGGCAGCGGACGGTGGTTAATTCACGGTGAACTCACGTTTGCCAGCGTTCACGGTAAATTAGTCGAATCACCGCCTTTTTTGCGCGGCGGCAAAGATATTATTTTAGACTTAGCGCAAGTTACCAACACAGACAGCGCGGGACTTGCGTTGATGATTGAATGGATAAAACTCACGCGCCATCAACGGATGCAATTACATTTTAAAAATGTGCCAAAACAATTGCTCAATTTAGCCAAACTCAGCGGGTTAGACAAAACCCATTATTTTTCACTCAAACTAAATAAAACGACTTAATTCATGGATAAATTGATTATTACAGGCGGCGCACGACTGGACGGCGAACTACGAATTTCAGGCGCGAAAAATGCCGCATTGCCTATTTTAGCAGCGACTTTATTGTCACACGCGCCCGTTAGCATTGGCAATGTGCCGCATTTGCACGACATTACCACGACGATGGAATTACTCGGGCGAATGGGTGTAAGTTTGACCGTTGACGAAAAAATGAACATTCAAGTCGATTCCAGCACGATTAACAGTTTTGTTGCGCCGTATGAATTGGTGCGGACGATGCGAGCGTCGATTTTGGTTCTCGGCCCTTTGTTGGCGCGATTTGGTGAAGCGCACGTTTCGTTGCCAGGCGGTTGCGCGATTGGTTCACGTCCGGTCGATATTCACATCAACGGGCTGATTCAAATGGGCGCGGATATTACGCTCGAAGGCGGTTTTATTCACGCAAAAGCGAAACGTTTGAAAGGTTGTCGTTTGATATTGGAACAAATCACTGTGACGGGAACTGAAAATTTGTTGATGGCGGCAGTTTTAGCGGAAGGCACCACCATTATGGAAAATGCTGCGAAAGAACCCGAAGTCACGGATTTAGCGCATTTTCTAAATAAAATGGGCGCGAAAATTACCGGCATTGGCACGGACGTTTTGACGATTGAAGGCGTGGAAAAATTGGGCGAAACAACGATTCATCACAATATCGTGCCTGACCGAATCGAAACAGGAACCTATCTTTGCGCGGCGGCAATTACAGGCGGACGAGTGAAATTAAAAGATACGCGCCCTGATTTGCTCGATGCTGTTTTGGCAAAATTGGTTGAAGCGGGTGCAGAAATCACCACCGGCGAAGATTGGATTGAACTGAATATGCACGGCAAACGTCCGAAAGCCGTTTCAGTTCGCACGTTGCCCTACCCTGCATTTCCAACCGATATGCAAGCCCAATTTTGTGCGATGAATGCGGTGGCGGAAGGCGTTGGCATTGTGACCGAAACGGTTTTTGAAAATCGGTTTATGCACGTTAATGAATTGCAACGCATGGGCGCAGATATTCGCCTCGAATCGAATACCGCAATTTGTACGGGCGTGAAAAAATTAACAGGCGCACCTGTGATGGCAACGGATTTACGCGCGTCGGCAAGTTTGGTGATTGCCGCATTAGTCGCAGAAGGCGATACGGTTGTCGATCGGATTTACCATATTGATCGCGGTTACGACCACATCGAAGAAAAATTGGCACAACTTGGCGCGACCATTCGTCGTGTCCCGAAATAAGGCGGCGACGATGATTACCATTGCAGTTTCAAAAGGGCGGATTTATGAAGAAGCCTTGCCGTTGTTGGCAAAAATGGGCATTTCACCGATTGATGACCCCGAAACCAGTCGCAAATTGATTTTGCCGACGACGCGCGACGATGTTCAACTCGTGATTATTCGCGCCACCGATGTGCCAACCTTTGTGGAATATGGCGCGGCGGATATGGGGATTGCCGGAAAAGATGTGTTGATTGAACACGGTGCCGAAAATTTGTATGAGCCGCTCGATTTAAACATTGCCCGTTGTAAATTGATGACGGCGGCTCACAAAGATGCGCCTGCGATTTCGGGACGGGTTCGCGTGGCGACGAAATACGTCACGATTGCTCAACAGTATTTTGCGAGTTTGGGCGTTCAAGCTGAAATTATTAAACTTTATGGTTCGATGGAACTTGCGCCGCTCGTGGGTTTGGCGGATTGCATTGTGGATTTAGTCGATACGGGCAACACGTTACGCGCTAATAATTTAGAACCACGCGAGTTAATCATGAATATCAGCTCGCGTCTGGTCGTGAACAAAGCGGCAATGAAAATGAAAAATGCGGTGATTGTGGATTTGTTGACGCAATTTGAGCAGGTTTTGGCAGAACAAAAATAAGGCAACAACGATAATTTCCTAAAAAAACCACCGCTGATATTACAAATCAGCGGTGGTTTTTACTTAATTTCGTTGCTACTCGATTACCCAGCCGTTTTCGGATTTGATCATTATGTAATTTGTATCGATGTTCATGGTAAATCCTTTTTTAGATGCCGCTTCATTAACTGCACCGCTTGGCGCGAAATTCGGGCAAGCCAACAATCCAGAATTGTTATTTATGTCATATAGTCCTGTAATTTTGTATGACACAAAAATTTCGTAAGTTCGCCCATGATTGATACCGTTAGTTTTTTTAACGTCTGTAATTTCAAATTGCGGCTTTCCGTTATATTTGCATTCCATCCAAACTTCTCTTAGACCTGGTTCGACATCGCTAAGTCCTGGCACGTCGCCCGCTGAACATCCCGATACAAAAGCATTACTGGCAAGCAAAGCCAATATCTGTAATTTAGTTTTCATGTTGTCGCTCTTCAATTTCCACCTGTTGACGTATTTCCCAAAACGGCGGTGAGCCTTGGGCGTTGTGAAAAATTATTTATTCTTCGTAAGGTGAAAGACCGCCTAAATAGGCATCTGCTCCTTCTTTAAATGCTTCGCACAAACATATTTCGCCCTTGCATTGATTGCGAATATTCTTTATCCAATCAGTCGCTTTTGTTTTTTTGTGATTCACTTCTTGATGTGTACCGTTTTCAAAACCATAGACATAAGCCTTTCTGTCGAGTTCTTCCATCAGTAACAGCGTGCTACTTGAGCAAATCATTTTATCTGCCTTGTTTGCAGGTTTTTTACAATTCACTGTTGAAGGAACGTCACCATAACTGTCATTCATACTGGTTATTTTTTCTTTAACTTTTGATTCGTCAACCTTCGTAAAACAATTTGCACTAACTTGGTTCGACAACATCGAAGCCGTTACGAGAACTGCTAAAACTAATTTTTTCATTTTACTTCCCCTTTCTCTCGTCGTTATTGCCCCAGCCCGCAGTTTTTGCTGCCGAAATTAACGCAATAATATCGTCTGTTGAATTTATGCGTGCTTGCCCTTTTGTTGGCATCAACCTTCCGTCTTTGCGCCACATGAATCGGTAGCCATATTGACTTGTGCCGTCATCGTATGGGTAATGACACCATTGAAACCAAAGACGATACTGACACGACTCATCGTGTAACGTTGTTTCGTTGATAACTTGAACTCTCACTTTTACCTCCAATTAAAAATAAAAAATTTTTACCGCATGTGCATTATGTGCCGCATGTGTGTATCGGTCAAACTTTTCTTTTTTTCAAATCAGCGCGGTGATAGCAGTTTCATTGGCATATTAAAAAATCCATCTTTCAAATCGGCGGTATTAACCGTAGAATTCGCGCATTAAATTCACTTTTAGACTCAAAAAACCATGAAAGAAAATGTACGCGAATTTGATACCGCCCGTTATTTAGATAGCGAAGAACTCATTACCCAATACCTTAATGCCGCATTGGAAGACGGAAACCCTGATTTATTGCTGATGGCGTTGGGCAACATTGCCAAAGCACGGGGCATGACGAAAATTGCCAAAAGTACGGGGCTTGGGCGTGAAAGTTTGTATAAATCGCTTTCAGTTGGTTCAAAACCACAATATGAAACGATTATGAAAGTGATGAAAGCGTTAGGAATTAAACTTCATGCGACGGCAGCAACGGTTTAATTCTGTCGCTTTTAAAATTGACAATCAAAACACAAACAGTATCATCGAAAGCACTATTTAAAGTGCGATTACGAAAGCGAGTTATAAAAATGAACACGATTAACGCTAATGAATTAAAAACAAGAGGTGTGACCGCGATTGAATCGGCGTTGCTAAAGGGTTCGGATGTGGCGATTACAGTCAGGGGCAAAACACGCTTTGTTGTGGTAAATGTCGATTATTTTCAGCAGTTGCGCGAATGTGAATTAGAAAAAGCGGTCAGAGAATCAAAAGAAGATATTGCGGCGGGTCGTTTTGTGGTTGAAACTGCAGCACAGCATAAAGAAAGGATAATGGCAAAATATGGCTTACAACTTAGTGATAACGGAGCGGTTTGAGGAGAAATTAGCGAAGTTTCTAAAAAAACATCCTGAATTAAATAATCAATACTGGGACACGATAGCTTTGCTCGAAATGAATCCTTATCACAACTCGCTTAGGCTTCATAAATTAGTGGGAAAACTGAAAGGTTTATCAAGCGTATCGATAAATGACAAATATAGAATCACGATTGAATTCATAATCGATGATAAGGAAATTATCCCCATAGATGTCAGTAATCATTACAAATAGATTCTTCATCCTATCGCTTTTAAATCAGCAACATTAACCGTAAAATTCGCACATTAAATCCACTTTTAGACTCAAAAAATTATGACGACTATCACCATTAAAAAACTGAATGCCAGCGATACCAATTTCACCACGCAATTACACGATTTATTGGCGTGGAACGAAACGGACGATTTAGCGATTCATCAACGTGTTTTAGACATTATTTCTGACGTGCGAAAAAACGGTGATTCGGCGGTGATTGAATACACCAATCGATTCGACCATTGCGCTGTTTCTGAAGCGAGCGAATTAGAAATTCCCAAAGAAAAATTAAAAGCGGCTTGGGATAATTTACCGACTGAGCAAGCGCACGCATTAGAACAAGCAGCACAGCGTATTCGTGCGTATGCCGAAAAACAGAAAATGGAATCGTGGCAATATACCGAAGCGGACGGAACCGTTTTGGGTCAAAAAGTCACACCATTAGACCGCGTGGGATTGTATGTTCCAGGTGGAAAAGCGGCTTATCCGTCGTCAGTTTTAATGAACGCGATTCCCGCAAAAGTCGCAGGCGTGCCAGAGTTAATCATGGTGGTGCCAACGCCACACGGTGAAACAAATGAATTGGTTTTGGCAGCAGCGTATTTAGCCGGTGTGGATAGAGTTTTTGCGATTGGTGGCGCACAAGCGGTGGCGGCATTGGCTTATGGAACGGCGACCATTCCAGCGGTGGCAAAAATTGTTGGACCAGGCAATATCTACGTTGCGACAGCGAAAAAAATGGTTTTTGGTCAAGTCGGCATTGATATGATTGCAGGACCTTCGGAAATTCTGATTATTTGTGATGGCAAAACAAATCCTGATTGGATTGCGATGGATTTATTTTCGCAAGCTGAACACGATGAAGACGCGCAAGCGATTTTAATTAGTGACGATGCGGCATATTTGGAAGCGGTTGAAGCGAGCATTAACGCGCTTTTGCCGACAATGGAACGCGCTGAAATTATTCGCACTTCATTGGTAAATCGTGGCGCGTTAATACTGGTTAAGGATTTAGAACAAGCCGCCGAAGTTGCAAACATTATTGCGCCGGAGCATTTGGAATTGTCGGTTGAAAATCCAGAAAGTTTGTGTGAAAAAATTCGTCACGCAGGTGCAATTTTTATGGGTCGTTATACCGCCGAAGCGTTGGGCGATTATTGCGCGGGGCCGAATCATGTTTTGCCAACTTCAAGCACCGCACGTTTTTCATCGCCATTGGGAGTTTATGATTTTCAAAAACGCTCAAGTTTAATCAATTGTTCAGCCGATGGCGCGAATGCTTTGGGTAAAATTGCGTCGATATTGGCGCGAGGTGAAAGCCTGACTGCTCACGCGCGTTCGGCGGAATATCGCCTTAAATAACATCAAAATGCGTTAATTTGTCGTGAAAATGTTCGGTTTGAACCATAAAAACACACAAAATGTAAATTTAAACTGG
>SESB01000078.1_pt1 | contig 66726 bp, 51 predicted proteins | sample 3171441 | NCBI WGS metagenome assembly SESB01 (sample SAMN06051867, study PRJNA518727) | freshwater metagenome | biome: subpolar coniferous forest; feature: holomictic lake; material: water; isolation source: holomictic Lake 227, 6 m depth | place: Canada: near Kenora, Ontario | collected...
GATCATGCCCGCGCCATGCTGTTGCGCCATCTCGTTTTGAGCGCTCTGGAATTTGGCCAGTACCGTCTGCATTTGGGCCAGCGAAGTCAGCAAATGGCCGGTTTCATCGGTGCTGTCGACCTTGATTGCACCATCAAGTTTGCCATTTGCAATGTCGTCTGCAATGTCCACCGCACGGGCCAATGGCCGGGTAATGCCTCGCACCAGGAAGAGACCAAAAATCACGGCAAACAGCAGGCCACCGATGATCGCTGCAACAGAGATATTGCGCACGGTTTGATAGCGCGCCGCCGAGGCGGCGTATTCACTGGCGGCATCCTCTTGAATGTTTTTAAGCAAGGCGATCAAATGCGGCTTGGTCGCATCGTGCAACGGGCTCAGGCCCTCCAGTACCAAACGCCGTGCCTCTGGCAAATTATTGTCGCGCAAGGCCGCTACGGCAGGCAGCAATCCTTTTTGAACAAATTCACGCCGGGTCTCTGCAAACAGCTTGGACAGCCTGGCATTTTCTGCCGACATCGAGGTCTTGGAATAACTCTCCCATAGCTTGCTGATGCCCGCAATATTGGTTTCCACTTCCTTGGTGTACTTGGCAATGCGCTCGGGCGTGGGTTCGATCAGCGTGTTGCTGATGACCAACCGATTACGGATCATGTAAAAGTTGATCTCATCGAGCTGATGCGTGGGCACCATTCGATCGGAATAAATCAGGTGCATGGTCTCATCGGCCTTGGACAAGGTGGCCAAACCAAACGCACCCACTGCCACCAACAAGGCGGAAAGAACCGCCAGCAGCACGGTTAGCCGGGTGCCAATTTTGTAGTTATTCAGGTTCATGGAAGAACTCCAACGATAAATTTTATAAATCTTTGATGAAAACCGACTCTTTATCGAACGGTCTTCAAGGGGCAGCAACTGCCGAGGCTGGTGCATGGCTGGTGCGGCTCAAATCAGCGGTCACCAAATCTCCCAGAGAACCCACATCCAGAATCAGCGCCACTTCGCCACTGCCCAGAATGCTGGAGCCCGAGATGCCACGCAGGGTCTTGAATAAACGGCCCAGTGGTTTGATGACGGTTTGCTGCTGGCCCAAAAGGACCTCGACCTCGATGCCATATTTGCCGCGCGACGAATTCACCACCACCACACTCACCCGCTCCGGCAACGTGGATTCCACGGTGTAGAGGGAGCGCAGGCGCACCACCGGCAGCACCGCGCCACGTAGTTCCAGGCAATGGCGCCCACTGGCATCGACCTTGACGTGCTGCCCGCCCGACTCGATGACTTCGACCACCGACTCCAGCGGCAACACAAACTTGGACTTGCCCACGCCCACCAGAAAGCCATCGATGATGGCCAGGGTGAGCGGCAGGCGAATGTCCACCTGCAGTCCACGGCCCGGATTGCTGGTCAACTTGAGCGACCCGCGCAGGGCTTCGATATTGCGGCGCACGACATCCATGCCAACGCCCCGGCCCGACAGGTTGGTGACCTGCTCGGCGGTCGAAAAACCGGGCTCAAAGATCATCATGTTGATGACATCGTCGGAAGGCACCACGCCCTGCTCGATCAAGCCGCGGTTCCAGGCGCGCTGCAGCACGCGTTCACGGTTGATGCCGCGACCGTCGTCCTCGATGCGAATCAAAATGGCCCCGGTTTCGTGCTGGGCACTCAGAATCAGTTTGCCTGCGGCGGGTTTGCCTGCTGCCAGGCGCTCTTGCGGTGGCTCGAGACCATGGTCGAGCGAATTTCGAACCAGGTGCATGAGCGGATCGGCAATTTTCTCGACCATCGATTTATCAAGCTCGGCATCGCCACCGACGATTTCAAAATTGACGGTTTTGCCCAAGCTGGAGGCGGTGTCGCGCACCACCCGGCGAAAGCGGCTGAAGGTCTCACCCACCGGCACCATGCGCAGACCCAGCGTGCCGTTGCGAATTTCTTCAATCAGGCTGTTCATCTGCAGGTTGGTTTCCACCAGAGCGCTTTGACGGGTTTCACGTGCGAGCAAGGTGGCCCCTGCGCCAGCGATGACCAATTCACCCAGCAGGTTGATCACGGCGTCGAGCCGATCGGCCTGCACCCGGATGTAACGGCCTTCTTCTCCAGCGCCGGTTTCGCGCAACTTTTGTTGTTTGCCGAGTGCCGCCTCAACCGCTTCGGGCGCTACGCCAGCGGTGGTTTCCAGCAAATCTCCGAGTTTGGATTTGGGCGCAGCGGGCATGCCACGGGTTTGTTGCTGCGTGGACAGCACTTCTGCCAAACGATCCTGGGTGACGGCGCCCACCGACACCAATAAATCACCGAGTCGGGGGGTCTCGGGCATTTCTTCAATCTGGCGTGCCAGCTTTTGGCCCGGTGTCTCGGGCGCAATCACGTTGAGTTCGCAGTCGTCTGCCACAAAGCTGAAAGCGCCTTCGACGTCTTCCCGGCTGGCCTTGGACGCCAGTTCCATGCTGAAACTCAAATAACAAGTTTCAGGGTTCAGATTGACCAGCGACGGCACGGTATCAATACCGCAACGCATCGACAACACTTCACCAATGCCACCCAGGTAGCGGGCAATTGACAGTGGGTCCATGCCGTTGCGAAAGGTCTCGGGGCCAAAGCCAGCCGTGATCGTCCATTTGGTCAGCGCAACAGGCGCGGACGGGGTCGTGGACGATGCAGCCTGCTTTGCGGCAGCGGTCTGATTTTTTGCCGGCGCCTCGGTCAAGGCACGCAGTTGAATCACGAGATCAGCCCGCTCGTCTTTTTGCTCGGGCGTATCGGCGGACTCGTCTGAGGCAGTCGCCACCAGAAACTTGATCTGGTCGTTGCATTGCAAGAGCAAGGTGCTCAACTCAGGGCCCAGCACCATGACACCTTCGCGCATTTGGTCCAGCAGGGTTTCAACGTGGTGGGTAAATTCAACCACCTTGTTCAAACCAAAGATTCCAGCGGACCCCTTGACGGTGTGGGCGCAGCGAAACAACGAGTCGAGCAATTCGCGGTCGTTGGGTTGCTCCTCCAGCTCCAGCAGCAAGGTCTCGATCGCTTCTGTTTGTTCCACGGCCTCACTGATGAAGGCCGGCATGGCCGCCGCGATGAAATCCTGATCGGCATCGTTACTGGAGTAGCTCATGCGGTCACTCCTTGTGCGTCTGCCTTGAGGTAGCGAGGGTCCAACCAGCTGGCCAGTCCCAAAGTACGGCAGGCTTCACTGAACGCGGTACTGGCTTCCACCAGCCGCCAGGTCAGGTCCATGTTGGTCAGTGCCGCCAGCAACTGCAGGCCAGAACCATCGACCTCGCACACGTCACGCGCCGACACCTCGAGGTGACTGCTCGATTGCGCAGTTTGCTCGGTGACCCAAGCCAGCAAGGCATCCCGGGTTTCCAGTGCGCTGTAAATCGTTAACTCAGCCGGTAGCTCAAACGGTGTGCTCATGACAAGGTCCTGGTGGTCGTGGAAACTTTTAAGGCTCGCGCAGGGCAAGCAAAATGCGGCTAGACCGTTGTTTTAAGGCAGGCAGAGTTTGGAAACAGCATTGACCAGCGACGCAGGCGAGAAGGGCTTGACCATCCACGCCTTGGCACCGGCGGCTTTGCCTTCTTCTTTCTTTGATTCCTGACTCTCGGTGGTGAGCATCAGGATCGGCAGAAAACGGTAGGCGGGCAAGGCTTTGGCGGCTTTGACGAACTCGATGCCGTTCATGCGGGGCATGTTCACATCGCACACAGCCATGCCGATTTTGCGGCCATCCAGCAAGGCGAGGGCCGCCACGCCATCACCTGCTTGCAGCACTTCATAGCCGGCGCCTTGCAGGGCCATGGCCACTACCTGGCGCAGGCTGGCGGAGTCATCTATCACCAAAATTGTTTGTGCCATAAAAACCTCTTCAGAAAAATGTTGTTTCAATATCGTTGTCGGGCAACAAATCGTCGCCAGACAGCGTGTTGGCGCTATGCCCATGACGCTGCTCGGCCATCGCGTACTGTGATTCGAGCCGGTCCAGCCAGGCCTGGGGCGCCAGCGCTTCGGGCTCGGCTCCGGGCTCAACCAAGACGGTCTGCAGACGCTCGATGTCTTCATGAAGCAGGGTGATCATCTGACTGATGCGATCCTGGTACTGAAAGCCCACGTACATTCGGTCGACCTGTTGCGTCACCATTTGCGTCTCGTGCTCAAAGGGCTTGGCAATTTGTTCCAGCGCATCGACCGTTTTGCCAATCATGGCCAAGACACGGCGAATGGCGGCGGCGGCAGTGTCATCCAGGTTGGGCAGCAAGGGAGCGAGTTCAGCTTCGCAGGCCTGCGCCAATTGGGTAATGCCGCCTTCGCCGTGCGACAGTGCCGCGGTAATCTGGTGTGACTGGCGGGCCGCCCGGTCCAGATGCGGGCCAATTTCTGCGAAGGCAGAAATCATCTCCGACACGGCGGCCTCGGACTGGGTGCGCGAAGTGGCCAACTGGCGGCCCCAGACCGGCAGGACTGCAGAACACAGGGTTACCAACGCCTGATTGAAATCAGGCGTGGCAGAGAGTTGTTGATCTTTACTCATCATTTAAAGGTGCAACCATTCAGCGTTGAGGTAACAGCCGCAACCCAGGAAGCGACCGCCATCCAGGGGTACGACGTACGAAGATTTGGCCTGTACTACGCCGGTTGTCGGGTTTGTTATTGAATAGGCCACCCATCCTCCCTGGTGTTCATCGCAAACTTGGCGCGCATCGTCAATCAACTTCTCGGCGTCCAGGCCTGGTATCTCGCTCAAGTGGGTGCCATCACGCTGGGCATTGGCACCATCAACCACGTAGTAGCCCTCGGAATCGAGTACAAAAACATAGAGGTCACGGTCAAGGAACGGACCCTCAAGGTCATGGAAGTCGGCAATAGCCCGCTCCATGCCCACACCCTGGATGTGCATCATGGCGTCAAACACCATTTGTCGAGCCTGATCGGCCGTGCCTTGGCGCAGCTGGATGTCACCGACTGAAATTTCAAGGGCAGAAGCCTGGGCAATCATGCGGTCGGAGTTGTCGGTCGCGCGAGCTATCAAGCCGGTGTTCTCCTGCGTCAGGATGTCAAGATCGCCAACGGCATTGACAACCTCTTCCAAGGCCGCACTTTGGGCTGCACTGCCTTCGGCCATGACGTTGACGTTCATGGAAATCTCGCCAATGCCCGAAATCAGGCTTTCCATCATGACGCTGACTTGCTGAATTTCAGTCACCGTGGTGGTGACGCGTGTGGAAGATTCGGCGATCAAACCACGCACTTCGGAAGCTGCCACCTGACTGCGCTTGGCCAGGTTGCGCACCTCGGCGGCCACCACCGCAAAACCACGTCCTTGTTCTCCGGCGCGAGCCGCCTCGACGGCCGCATTGAGTGCCAGCAGGTTGGTCTGGAAGGCAATACCGTCGATGGTGCCGATGATGTCCGACATGCGCGCCGAGGTGACTTGCAAAGGCCCCATGCTTTGGACGGCCTGGTGCATCAATTGGCCAGCAGCATCCGCCTCTTTGTGAAGGCTGTCAGTCATCATGCTGATCTCCTGGGAGGCAGAGGCATTGCGGGCCACCGTCTCGCTGACCCGTTTGACGTGCATGGAGGTTTGCTGCAGATGTTCACCCTGTGCATGCGCGCGCTCTGACAGAGAGCGGGTGTTTTCGACCAATCGCTTGCCGGTGTCGCCCAGCAACACAGCAGCAGTACGGATATTGGCCACGATGGCCGACATCTTGGTCATCATGACGTCCATGTGCCGACCGAAGTTGCCCAGCGTTTCAATGCCGGAGGCGGCCCGCCCCGTGAGATCTCCTTGTGCGGCGAGCTCGATGGCTCTTTCGGTCCTTGAGCGATCAATCTGCGTCAGCCGGAAGAAGCTCATCACAAAATACCACCACAGAAACAAGCCTGCCAAAGACACAGCCATAGTGACCGCGATCTCATTTTTAAGATGATCACGCTGCTGCTTCAAAAGCAAGGTCAGGTGCTGGGCAACTTCTTGTCTGGCCAGGTTTGACGCTTCAATGACACGGGTTCCCGCTGCAAAATAATCAGCCGCCGACGTCTGCTCAGAGAGTTTTCTGGCCGAGGCTTCAAAAGTTTGGCCCAAGCTGATGGCCTGGCTCCAGCTCTCATGTGGTGGGTCGCCGGCCCGGTTTAGCGTCCCATGCACTGCGTTGAGCTTGACTGCTTCTTCTGCCACGCCATCGGCGAACAAGGCCACCGGCAAGAGGTCTGCGGGATTTTTTTCGGCACGCGCCAGGATGCCCGAACCTTGGGAGCGCAGCAAGCCGATGGACTCAATCCACGGGATAAAACGGTCCACCAGAATCGAGGCGTGGTAGTAAATGCCCGGCTCGGGAGACAGCGCCAATCCGGAGGCATCATTGACATACACCATGAGCTGCTGCAGGCCAAAAATGAGATCTCGATACCGCTTAAACAGGACGACCCGGTCGTTAGCGGAGGCTTGCGCGTCTGAGGCCAGTTGCAGGATGCCACTGCGCAAGGGTGCCCACCGCTGCTGGATTTCGGGCAGTGAATTGCTTTTTATCTGGATATCAAGGTTCTCAACCGCTGAAGTTAAAACCTGCTGCGTTTGCTTTCGTGCGGCACTTGCACTGGGTTCATCTGATGGCGGCAGGTTGGTTTGCCCACGAGAAACCTGCAACGGAATCACCACATCGGCGATTCGCTCCAGCAATGCGGTGGCCAAACCCCGCTGCGTGGACTGCCGATACGAATCAGCCAGATTGGACAAGTGCAGCGCCACCACAATGCACAGCGCGGCCAGCAATGGAACGTGCAGGCCCCAGAATTTGACCGGCCCACTGAACAGATTCATCAGCGCGACACCCAGTCTGAAAAAATGACTCACGGGTTTTTTGTCTATTTCAGTAGTCATGGGATTTATTTTAATTTTTATTAAGCCAGATCAAGCTTATTTTTCTTCGACTGCCCTCGCGATCGGGTTTGTTATTTCAAAGCCAACTCCAGCTTGGCTTGCAAGGTTTCAGGCCTGGGCGGCTTGACGATATAGCCGAAAGTGCCCAGTGGCAGGGCTTCTGCCAAAGTGCCTGAACTGGCATCGGCACTCATGAAAATAATGCGGGTCTTGCGCAGCGCCAAATCCGGCAAAACACGCAACTGACGTACAAACTCCAGGCCGTCCATCGGATCCATATGGATATCGGTCAACACCAGGTCAGGCTTGAAACTTTTTATCATCTCCAGGGCGCTGGTGCCATCTGCGCAGGTTTCGATGGTTTGAATGCCCATTCGTCGAAGCGAATTCACCACATAGGTTCGCATGACGGCATCGTCGTCAACCACCAGAATTCGAGCACTTGTGAGTTTCATGTGAGTAATCTTTTACTTAAACGAGCAGAGACATTGATAACCTGGCTCCCAATTGATCGTGATCAAATATTCATCAGACAGCTTATCACTTTGAAATCCAAAAATAATTTGATTTAAATCGAATTATTTTGAAAAGTAAACTCAATAGCCGTCGCGATCCTAGGCTTGAGCCACATAGCGACGAACGTCAAGCAGTAGCGCCTCTAACTGGGGCGCCAGCGCCGCAAAAAGGGGCTTCAAGACCGCTGCCGTTTCCGTTTTACTGGCACCTTCGACCTCGGTCACCTGTGCCACCAGTGCGTCGGTGCAGAAAATTGGCACATAGCCTTTGATGCCATGCAGCAACCGGTTGGCAGTTTTCACATCGTCAGCCGCCAGCGCTTGCCAAATTTCCGGCAGGCTGGTCGTCAGGCTGGCATCGACGGTGGTCAAAATTTTTCGCAATGAGGCGTCCGACCCCATCATGCCCAAACCCCGCGCCACATCCAGCCCAGGTGCCACTGCCGTTGATTCGGCGGCGCGACGGGTCAAAATTTCAAAGGCGGGCAAGGTCTTGCCCTCGAGAACTTCTAAAAACGCACCGCCGCCGGTAGAGATATAGCCGATCTGTTTTTCAATGCCGTACTTGGCAATGGCGCCGAGCGTGTCGCCACCCCCGGCAATCGAAAACGCGCTGGATTCGGCAATCGCGTGGGCAATCACCTTGGTGCCGTTCTCAAACGCGGCAAATTCAAACACGCCCACCGGGCCATTCCAGACGATGGTGCCGGCCGATTTGAGTTGCTCGGCCAGAGCGGCCGCAGTTTGGGGGCCAATGTCGAGAATCAGGTCATCGTCCGCCACGTCAGTGGCCGCTTTCACGGTCGCTACGGCATCGGGCGAGAAGGTTTTGGCAGTGACCACATCGGTGGGGATCGGCACCGCAGCGCCGCGCGCTTTCATGGCGTCGATCACCGCTTTGGCATCGGCCAGCAAATCGGGCTCGGCCAAGCTCTTGCCGATCTTGAGGCCAGCGGCCAGCATGAAGGTATTGGCAATGCCACCGCCCACAATAAGCTGGTCGACCTTGTCAGCCAGGCTTTTGAGAATGGTGAGCTTGGTGGAGACTTTGGAGCCGGCCACGATCGCCACCAGTGGGCGCTTGGGGTTGGCCAGCGCCAGCGTGATGGCGTCCATCTCGGCGGCCAGCAAGGGGCCGGCACACGCTACTTTGGCAAACTGCGCAATGCCGTAGGTGGAGGCTTCAGCCCGGTGCGCCGTGCCAAAGGCGTCGTGCACAAAAATATCGCACAAAGCGGCCATTTTTTTAGCCAGATCTTCGTTGTTTTTCTTTTCGCCTTTGTTGACGCGGCAGTTTTCCAGCAGCACCAACTGACCCGGCTGCACGCTCACGCCGTCAACCCAGTTGGCGACCAGCGGGACGGGGCGACCCATCAACTCTGCCATACGCTGAGCGACCGGTGCCAGCGAGTCGGCAGGCTTGAACTCACCTTCCGTGGGGCGGCCCAGATGAGAGGTAACCATGACTGCCGCACCGGCGTCCAGCGCCATCTGGATACAGGGAATGGAGGCGCGCACGCGGGTGTCTTCGGTAATAGTCCCGGTGTCGTCTTGCGGCACGTTGAGGTCGGCCCGGATAAAGACGCGTTTGCCGGTCACTTGGCCTTGCGCGCAGAGGTCTGAAAAGCGGATGACGTTCATGAAAAACTCCCGAAATGAAAATGATTGATGTGATTGTAGAAGCGCAATACGGGCAAAAGATTGACCAAAACGTTACCAGCCCAGCCCCAAATGCAGTGGCAAATACACCGCCATGCCCGCCACGATCGTGCCCAGAACGGCTTGGCCAGCGCCATGGCGCCAAAAAAACCAGGCGGCACCGGCGCCCACGGCAAAGAGCCGGGCGTCTTGCCAGGTGGTGATGAACTGGCCTTGAGTCATGACCATCTCCGGCACGATCACCGCAGCCAGTGCGGCAATGGGCGCATATTGCAGACCGCGCTGGGCCCAGTGGGGCAGCTTCCAGGGCTTGCTGGAGATGAAAAAGAATGAGCGAGTGATCACCGTCACACACGCGAGGCCGAGGATGATGGCCAGAGTCCAGGGGTCATTGTGGCCACTCATACCTTGTCCCGATTGGCAACAGCGGTTTGTTCCAACATCAGGCACAAGGCCACCGCCGCCGCAATGGCCACCAGAATATTGAGTTTGAACGGCAGCGCAAAGGCCGCCACCGCAGCCGCCCCAGCCACGCCCGCCGAAACCACGCGCAACTGGCTCGAGGCCAGAGAACACAAAATGCCCAGCAACGCCAAGATGCCGGCAAACCCAAGGCCCCAGTTTGTCGGGATGAAATTGGCCAGCACCACACCCAACACGCTGCACCCGACCCAAGCCACCCAGTTAACGCCGCAATTACCCGCCAGATAGGCCTGCTGGGCGCGCAGATCGGCAGCATCGCCGCCGTGGTGGGGAAATCGTTTGGTGAACATGACGTAGCTCAGGTCTGCGGTAACGTAGCCGGTAACGAGGCGCTGCCACAGCGGCAGGTGCATGACATAGGGCCGCATATGGGCGCTGAACACCACAAAGCGCAGGTTGACGCAAAACCCGGTGGCCAGAATCACCCACATCGGCGCCCCGGCGCTGAGCAAAGGAATGGCGGCCAACTGCGAGCTGCCCGCAAACACGATGCACCCCATCAGCAGCGCCTCAAAGGTGCTCATGCCGGACTTCATCATGGCCACGCCGGTCATCAAGCCCCAAGCCGCCAGGCCGGGGGCGACGGCGAGCGCGTCCAGGGCGCCGATGCGGAACTCGGGGTGCTGGTAGTTACGACGCAGGAAAAACATCCGGCCGGGCGACTCAGGCCTGCAATGACGTGGAGGGGGCGTTCGGCGGCAACGCGGCGGCATGGGGTTCAAACACCATGCCGGGCTGAATTTCAAACCCTCGCAGGAAATCGGCAACGCGCAAGCGCTTGCCGCCCGGACGCTGGAGCTCTGTAATATTTACTACTGAATTCATAGCTGCTACCGCAATGAATTCGGGGGCTACAGCCTGAATTGATCCAAATTCCGCAGCAACAGGCGGGAGGCCTGACGCCTCGCTGGCGGTCCAAACTTTGAGCGTTTCGCCTTTCAGCACGGCAGTGGCGCCGGGAAAGGGGTTAAAGGCGCGCACGCGCTGGGTAATCAGCGTGGCGGACTGCGACCAGTCAATGGCGGCTTCGTGTTTTTCAATTTTGTGGGCGTAGGTGACGCCCTCCACCGGTTGCTTGACGGGGTGTAGCGCACCGCTGGCAGCCTGTTGCAGGGCGTCTACCATCAGTCGTCCGCCCATCGCGGCAAGGTGGTCATGCAGGGTAGCGGTGGTATCGGTTGCTGAAATGACTTGTTTTTCAACGATCAGCATGTCGCCGGTGTCGAGCCCGGCGTCCATTTGCATGATCGTGACCCCGGTCTCGGTATCGCCGGCTTCAATGGCGCGGTGGATGGGTGCAGCCCCCCGCCAGCGCGGCAACAGCGAAGCATGGATGTTGAAGCAGCCCAGTCGCGGCGCATCAAGCACCCACTGCGGCAGGATCAGGCCATAGGCGGCCACAACCATGGCATCGGCCTGCGCCGTGGCAATAGCGGCTTGAGCCGCCTCCGCTTCGTCGGGAAATTTACCATCCAGCCGCAAGCTGCGCGGTTGCGCCACCGGAATGCCTTGGTCCAGCGCGAATTGCTTGACCGCCGAGGCTTGCAGCTTCATGCCGCGCCCGGCAGGCCGGTCGGGCTGGGACAAGACCAGCACGATCTCGTGGCCCGCGGCGTGCAACTGTGCCAGAGCGACCCGGGCAAACTCGGGCGTGCCGGCAAAGATGAGTCTCAACGCTCGTCCTCGCGCAGCGCTTTGAGCATTTTTTTCTTGATGCGGTTGCGTTTGAGCGGAGAGAGGTATTCCACGAACACTTTGCCCATCAGGTGGTCCATCTCGTGCTGTATACAGACCGACATGAGACCGTCTGCTTCGAGCACAAAGGTTTTCCCGTCCCGGTCCAGGGCGCTCACGGTGACGGCGTCAAAGCGCGTCACTCCGTCGTAGATACCGGGCACCGAGAGGCAGCCTTCCTCGTTGAGATGGGTTTCTGCGCTGGTGGTCAACAGTTGAGGGTTGATCAGCACCAGCGGTTCATCGCGCTCTTCAGACACGTCAATCACGATCACCCGCTCATGAACATCGACCTGAGTGGCAGCCAGGCCGATGCCTTTGGCCTCGTACATGGTGTCAAGCATGCTTTCAATCAGGTGGCGAATACGGGCATCCACGGTCAGCACAGGCTTGGCCACGGTGTGCAATTTGGGGTCAGGAAAGCAGAGGATAGGGAGTAAAGCCATTTTTAACCAGTTCAGAAGTGTCGTTATTTTCGCCACTTTTAACCCACCCAGCGCAAGCTCGGCGCAGAAAACGTTGCCGTATCAAGGGCTTGGGCGCAAAATCGCGCGACACTTATCCAGCTATCATTAAGTTGCCCACTCGGCAACTCGCCCTCACGAACCGACCTAAAGGCTTTTTCAGTGCAGCTCAACATGATAAAAAACACAATGATGAAATCCCAAGTCGCTCTCGCCGCCTTGACGCTGGTGGCCGGCATCCTGGTCACCGCACCCGCGCGGGCACAAAATTTCCCCATCACCGCAGAGCAGAAAGCCACCGCCAACCAGGTGGCCCAAGCCGGTGTGGCGTTGAGCGAATTGAGCCCCAACGCGCCGGACAGCTACACCGTCAAACGAGGTGACACGTTGTGGGCGATATCCGGACTATTTCTTAAAAGCGCCTGGCGCTGGCCCGAGTTGTGGGGCATGAACCTCAACGACATCAAAAACCCGCACCTGATCTATCCGGGGCAACAACTGTTTCTTGAGAAAAAAGATGGCCGCGCCACCCTGCGCACACGCCAGTCCACCGCAGAAGAAACCCCGACCAACACGGTGCGCTTGTCGCCGCGAACCCGCTCTGAGACACTCGCCAGCGACGCCTTGCCAACACTCAAAAGCCATTTGATTGAGCCGTTTTTAGCCGAACCGGTCATCGTGGATGAAAACACCCTCAAACTGGCACCCCGCATTGTGGCCACTCAAGAAGACCGCGTGCTGCTCACCCGGGGCGACCGTGCTTATGCACGCGGCCAGGGCGATGCTGCACTGATGGACGATCCAGGTTCAAAACAGAAGGCGTTTCGCGTCTTTCGCAATGCCACACCCCTGAAAGACCCGGTGACGGGTGTGGTGCTGGGCTACGAGGCGCAATATGTCGGCAAGGCCTTGCTGGTGCGAAGTGAGTCCACCGAAGAGTCGACCGGTAAAGATGGCAAGCCCCGCACCGACATCGTGCCGGCCACCATTGACATCGTGACCGCCAAGGAAGAAATGCGCGTCGGCGACCGCATGCTGCCAGAGCCCGCCCAACAATTCCAAAGCTATGTGCCGCACGCGCCTACCGGCAAGGTAGACGCCCGTATCGTCTCGGTCTACGGCAGTGCCGTGGTCAACGCCGCCCAAAATCAGGTAGTGGTGATCAACCGAGGCACCCAAGATGGCATCGAGACCGGCCATGTCATGGCCATTCTGAAAGACGGTGCCCGCCTGATCGACAAGACCGATGAAGCGCGCACCGAGCTTAAATTGCCAGACGAGCGCAACGGCTTGCTGATGGTGTTCCGGACTTTTGAGAAGCTCTCCTACGCCCTGATACTGGAGATTACCGACGGCGTCAAAGTTGGCGACCGACTGGTGAATCCACGCTGACCGCTGGCCATTGACCGCCCCGGATGGAGCGCGAAGAACTGGGTTTCTGGCTGCGGCTAAGCCTCACGCCGGGCGTTGGCAACATCACCGCCCGTAAATTGCTGGCCGCGTTTGGTCTCCCTGGTGCGATCTTCCACCAATCGGGCACAGCCCTGCGGCAAGTGGTGAGTGAAACACTTGCCAACAACCTGCGTACCGAGCCGGCTGAACTGGCTGAGCTGCTTGACACTACCTGGACCTGGCTACAGGCCAGCGGCGAAGGCTGTGCGCAACGTCACATCACGGTGCTGGGCGATGCCGACTACCCCGCCTCGCTGCTGAATATTGAAGATCCGCCGCTGATGCTCTACTTGCTGGGCGCCGGCAAATTTATACCAAATAGCACTCTAGCCACCGTCAATACTACGCTAACAGCTACAAATTCTATAGCGCATTGTTTTACCGGCAGTCTGGTCAACAGCATGGCAGTGGTAGGCAGTCGCAACCCCACACCGCAAGGTGTCGCCAATGCCCGGCAATTTTCCAAAGCACTGGGCCAAGCGGGTTTGACGGTAATTTCCGGCCTGGCGCTGGGCATCGACGGGGCCGCCCATGAAGGCGCGCTTGACAGCCTCATGCCCGGCGAGCAGCGCCTGGCCACGGTGGCGGTGGTCGGCACGGGCCTGGACCGAGTCTATCCCAAAGCGCACCGGGACTTGGCGCACCGCATTGCCCAAAACGGCTTGCTCATCAGTGAGTACCCGCTGGGGACGCCCCCGCTTTCGGCCAACTTCCCCAAACGCAATCGCATTCTGGCCGGACTGGCGCAGGGCACACTGGTGATTGAAGCGGCCCTGAAGTCGGGCTCACTCATCACGGCCCGGCTCACCGCCGAGCAAGGCAAGGACGTGTTCGCCATCCCGGGCTCAATTCACTCAACCCAGGCACGCGGCTGCCACGCCCTCATCAAGCAAGGCGCCAAACTGGTGGAGTCGGCTCAGGATGTGCTTGAAGAAATGAAAATAACCGTGGCCCCTGCGGCATCTGCTGATTCGATCGCTAATGAGACAGAAGCGACGGGCCCGAGCGATCTTTTCGACGCCGATGATCGGGTCATGCAAGCCCTGGGTTTTGACCCCGTCGGACTGGATGCGCTGCAGGCCCGCTGCGGTCTGGATACCGCCGATTTACAGGCTCAATTGATGACACTGGAGCTCGATAACCGGGTTTCACGCTTGCCAGGCGGCCTGTTTCAACGCATGGCCCGCGCATAAAGCCAGAATTGGCGGGGAAGTCCAATTGGTGCCTCAACTTGCCGTTTTGTCGACCCGATTTCGCGCTATATTGAGGCCATGTTTGACGTACTTGTTTTCGTTTACGAGAATTATTGGCACGGTGATGCCTGTCCTGAACTGGCACATCTGGAGCGCAAATTAAGCGCTGTCGGGTTCGACCCTGAAGAAATTCAGGACGCGTTGACTTGGCTTGACGACCTGACCCTCGCCGCTAGCGGCCTGAGGCCCCCGACGCCGGGCGATGCCCCTGTCAGCAGCACGCCGATGTCCGATGTCCTGGCGTGGACGCCTTCACCTCACAGCATGCGCATTTACTCCATCGCGGAGCAAAACCACTTGGGGGCTTCGTGCTTGGGATTTATTTCTTTCCTGGAATCATCCGGTGCCTTGTCGGCCAATCAGCGCGAGCTGGTGATTGACCGGGCGATGGCCGCCACCTCGGACCCCTTGCCGCTGGATGATCTCAAGATCATCGTTCTGATGGTGTTTTGGAGTCTGGGGGAGAAGCCCGATGCACTGGTGCTCGACGAACTCTGCGAAGACACCTCTGGGCGCATCGCCCACTGAAGGCGGGCCGACCTAGCCCAACAGGCGTTCCGGGTTGGCTTCGAGTTTGCCCAAAGCATCGCGTGTGGCGCGCACCGTGAGTGTTTCTTCTTCCTGAGGCAACAAAAGACCCGCCTGCAAATAGGCAGCAAGTCGTCCTGCCTGAATCAGGTAACTGTGCCCATCGGTGGATGCAAACAAATTAAGCTGCTTACGGTCGCTGCGCCAGACAAATTGAACCTGCGCCAGGCGACCGTTATGGTCCAGCGTAAACCAGGCGCCCAACTGCAACTCTTGCGCCCACGCCAACATGGCCGTTGTCGGCTTGGAGCCACCATCGGCCACCACATCGATCATGGAGGCGTCAATACCGAGCATCATCTCGATGCTCTCTGCGTCCAGCGGCAAATCGCCCATGCCGTCTTCGCTGACAAAGTCTTCCAGATTCGCCAGGCGCTCGGCCATGGCGGCTATTTGCTCCGTTGGAATCGCCTGCGTCTTAGAGAGGAAAGCATCCGCCAAGGTGTCACTGACTGTTTTTATGTGGGCATCCTGCTCAGACGGGGCCACGCCCAGCAAAGTCATTCCAGCGCGTAATTTTTGCAGCAGCTTGGGCAAGTCCTGAATCACGCGAGCGCGGTCACTGCGGTTGGGCTTGGCGCTGGCGGCCCAGACCAAGTCGGTCGATAATTTTTTGTAGTCCAGCGTCTCCGGGTCCTGCGGACCTTTGCGAACAGCGGCCACCGCCAGCACTTCAGCCCAGACCTTGAACAGAAACTCACGAACTTCGTCGCGCACCGGCATGTCTTTCAACATGTTACGCATCTCGATGGTGTATTGAATCGTCAGGGTTTCTTTTTCTTCGACCAACTGGGCCACGCTAACCAATTTTTGGGTAGAAACCTTGTTGGTCAGGAATTGAGCGAGGAACTTTAAAAACTCGTCGTACACCAGCTGGTAGACCCGTTTACCGGTCTCCGGGTACTGCTCAATCACCTGCACTACCCGTTTGATTTCAGCCTCCAGGGCGCTACCTTTAATGCCGCTGGCATCAAACCCCATCACGCAGGAGCCCATGCGGTCTATCAACTGGCGCGCCGGGTGGTTCAAGGTTCCGAAGAAATCGGTCTCGGCCAACGCCAGCCGCAACACCGGCATTTGCAAACGTGCAAACCAGACGCGGATGCCGGGGGGAATGCGGTCCTCTTGCAAGATCGCCTGGAACATCAGCGCAACGATCTCAATCGTGGCTTTTTCGCTTTTGGTTTCGGCCTTGTTCTTCAGGTCAGAGGTACGGCGACGTAAATCACCAGCAACCCGGGCGACACCGGCCGGGCTGTAGTCTTCAATAGACTCTTCGCTGCTGGCGTAAAAACTGCCCGTACTCGGACGCTCTGCCATGGCAGCAGCCAGGGCGGGCGATGGCGGCTGGTAGTGTGTTGCCTCAAAATCAGCGCCACCCGAGCCAATCAACAAGCGTTTGAGTTGCCCCAGAACACCTTGTGCCCGACTGCGCGCGCGCGCCAGCGGGGTGCTGGAAGTCATCAAGCGTGTTTCGTCAGCTGCATTACCGTAGCCTGAGTTCTGTCGCCCAGACGAACCAGTTTCTTGACCCCAGCCCAAACGACTGGAGAAACTGCTCGTGGTCGAGGGCTTGGCTTGGTTGTTTTGGCCTCCCTGACTACTCGTGCTGTCGTAAAAGCCGCTGTGGCCGGAAGCTGGCTCCAGCGGCGATTGACCCGAAGCTGGCCCACCATTAGAGCCTCCGCGAGACGGCGCCGACGTGACCCGTTTGACACGGTCTTTCAGTTCAATGGTGGGCAGCACGCCACGTTTGATCAAATGTTCGTTGGCGCTGACATACGCGTTTTTAAGTCGATCGGTCAAGAGATTCAGCACAACTTCGTTGACCATGGCCCAGGAATCGAGCGGCATGCCTGTGAGCGCCCATTCTTCGACCATAAACAGCATCAGCACTTCGGGCTGAAGAATTTCTGGCCCTTCGCTGTAATGCGTACCTACCAAAAATTTGATGCGCAGAATCAAGTCATTGAAGTCCGGACCCACTTTTTCCATCAAGGCCTGCACCAACCGCGAAGCCACGATGCGGTTGTCGGCGACCTCGGTGCCAACCAACTCAAAGCTATCTTCCAGTGTTTTTTTCTTGGGGGCCGCAGGCGGTTTCAAGGCCGCTTGCCATTGTTTTAAGGTGCCATCCAACCAGGCAGCACGTCGGCTTTGGTAAAAAGTCCAGGCGTCACGACGACTGTGCATTTCACGCGAAGGCGCAGGTTCATTGATCAGGCTGGAGAGGCGCTCCTGAACCGCTGCAGCGACCTCGCCCATGACCAATCCGGCTTGCGCCACAAAACGCGCGCGCGTTTCTTGGGCGAGCTGAATTCGTTGGGCAACAGTGGCTTGCGTGGACATGCTTCAGATTCTATTCAGACTGTGGCGCCAGCGTTGGGATCGTTCGGATCTTCAATTTTTTGGGTACCGCTCTTGATCAGGTCTTCGCGTTGAATGCCCAGCCACATGGCAATGGCAGCCGCCACAAAAACCGATGAGTAAATGCCAAACAAGATGCCGATGGTCAGGGCCAGTGCAAAGTAATGCAGCGTGGCGCCGCCAAATAACAGCATGGACAACACCATTAACTGAGTGCACCCGTGGGTGATGATGGTGCGGCTGATGGTCGAAGTAATGGCACTGTCGATGATTTCATGCGAATTCATCTTGCGATAGCGTCTGAAATTTTCTCGAATCCGGTCAAAAATCACCACTGACTCATTCACCGAGTAGCCCAGCACGGCGAGCACGGCGGCCAGAACGGGCAAGGAAAACTCCCACTGGAAGAAGGCAAAGAATCCCAAAATGATGATCACGTCATGCAAGTTGGCGATGATGGCCGCCACCGCAAACTTCCACTCAAACCGGATGGCCAGGTACAGCATGATGCCCGCCACCACGCAGGCCAACGCCTTGAGACCATCGGTGGCCAACTCATCGCCCACCTGCGGACCGACGAACTCGCTGCGGCGCATGACAACCGACGCATCGGCGGTCTTGAGCGCGGTCATCACGCGTTCACTTTGCTGGGCTGAACTCACGCCTTTTTGGACCGGCAAGCGAATCAGTAAATCGCGAGCTGTGCCAAAGTTTTGCACTTGCACATCGGCCAGACCGAGCGCTGACACGGTATTGCGCACGGCATTCAAGTCAGCCGGTTGGGAGTAGCTCACCTCCATCAAGGTGCCGCCGGTGAACTCGACCGAAAGGTGCAATCCCCGAGAGAACAGGAAAAACACCGCCGCCAAAAAGGTCACGAACGAAACGAGATTAAAAACGAGCGCATGCCGCATGAACGGAATGTCGCGTTTGATTTTGAAAAATTCCATGATTCCCTTCCCTTAGTTTGACTTGACCTGAGACTCAGTCTCAGGACGCCAAACCGTACCAATTGACACGCTTTTGAGCTTGTTTTGACGACCGTACCACAAGTTCACCAGGCCTCTTGAAAAGAAAACCCCCGAGAACATGCTGGTCAAAATACCCAGACAGTGCACCACCGCAAAGCCACGCACCGGACCCGATCCAAAGGCCAGCAAGGCCAGGCCGGCGATCAGGGTGGTGACGTTGGAGTCGAGAATGGTGGCCCATGCCCGGTCATAGCCGGCATGGATCGCGGCTTGCGCAGAGGCGCCATTGCGCAGTTCTTCGCGCACCCGCTCATTGATCAGCACGTTGGCATCAATCGCCATACCCAGCACCAAGGCCATGGCGGCCATACCCGGCAACGTCAACGTCGCTTGCAGCATCGACAACACCGCCACCAGCAGCAGCAAATTGACTGCCAGTGAGATGCTGGAGAACATACCAAACAACACGTAATACAGGCACATGAACACCGCGACAGCGGCAAAACCGTAGGTCACGCTGTTAAAGCCCTTGGCAATGTTTTCGGCACCCAAACTTGGGCCGATGGTGGTTTCTTCGATGATTTCCATCGGCGCTGCCAGCGAACCTGCGCGCAACAGCAAAGAGGTGTCGTTGGCTTCCATCGAGGTCATGCGACCCGAGATTTGCACCCGACCGCCACTGATCTCAGAGCGAATCACTGGCGCTGTCACCACTTCGCCCTTGCCTTTTTCAAATAACACGATGGCCATGCGCTTGCCAATGCTTTCGCGCGTCACGTCGCGGAAAATACGGGCGCCTTTGGCATCAAGCGTCAGGTTGACCACGGCTTCTTGCGTCTGGCTGTCAAAGCCGGGCTGGGCATCGGTCAGGTTTTCGCCGGTCAGGATGACCTGTTTTTTAACAATGACGGGCTGGCCACTGCGTTCCAGAAAACGCTCAGAGCCAAATGGCACTGCTGAGGTACCGCTCTCAGCCCCCCGGGCTTCACTGGTTTCATCAACCATGCGCACTTCCAGCGTGGCCGTGCGACCCAGAATGTCTTTGGCCTTGGCGGTGTCCTGCACACCGGGAAGTTGCACCACAATGCGGTCCAGACCCTGCTGCTGAATCACCGGCTCGGCCACGCCCAGCTCGTTGATTCGGTTATGCAGAGTAGTGATGTTCTGCTTGAGCGACTGGTCCTGCACGCGACGGGCCGCTTCGGGCTTGATGGATGCGGTCAGCTTGAACTCGGTGCCATCCGGTGCCTCGACCGTTTGCAGGTCGGTGAACTGATCCAGAATCAAACCCTTGGCAGCGGTCAGAGTCGGCATGTCACGAAAACGAATTTCAATCGTCTGGGCATTGCGACTAATGCCACTGTGGCGCACATTTTTCTCGCGCAAGCTGGTACGAATGTCACCGGCCAGGGACTCGGCTTTTTTGGTCAAGGCCGCTTGCATGTCCACTTGCAGCATGAAGTGCACGCCGCCACGCAAATCCAGACCCAAATACATGGGGAACGCATGCAATGACGTCAGCCAGGCGGGCGACCGAGACAGCAGGTTGAGTGCCACCACATAACCCGGATTGGCGGGGTCAGGGATCAACGCTTTTTGAATCGCGTCCTTGGCTTTGAGTTGGGTCTCGGTGTTGCCAAAACGGGCTTTGACCGAGGTGCCGTCCAGCGACACCACATCAGCGACCAGCCCAGCCGACTTGATGGCTTCTTCAACCCGCGTCAGCGTGCCGCTATCGACCTTGAAGGCCACTTTGGTCGACGACACCTGCACGGCAGGGGCTTCACCAAAAAAATTCGGCAGGGTGTACAAGGCCCCCACCACCAGCGCGATCAAGATGATCGCGTACTTCCATATCGGGTAACGATTCATGATCGAGCTTGTTTTTAGTGAGTGATCAGATTACTTGATGCTGCCTTTTGGCAAGACCTGAACCACGGCGCTGCGCTGGATCTGGATCTCAACACCGGTGGCCACTTCGAGTGACACATAGCTGTCACCCAATTTGGTGACCTTGCCCAGCATGCCGCCAGAGGTGGCAATCTCGTCGCCCTTGGACAAAGCGTCAATCATTGCCTTGTGCTCTTTCTGTTTTTTCATCTGCGGGCGAATCATCACAAAGTAAAGCACCACAAACATCAGCACCAGCGGCAGCATGCTCATGATCGAAGATTGCATATCGCCGCCAGCGGCAGCGGCAGGAACGGTTTGAGCAAAAGCAGAAGAAATAAACAAAGGAAACTCCAGAAAATTGAATCAGGAAAGCAACACAAAGCACTGCCTTTCGCACTTGACTGTGCAAAAGGCAGGCAACTTGCCATTGTAAGCGGGCCTGCGTGACCCATTTGCGACGCCTCAGGCCGACCGAAGGACCGGCGCATCGCTGCGAAACTGAGCCAACAGCAGCGCCCAATTTTGGCGTGCGGTCTTGAGATGACGCGCCTTGACATGCCCAAATCCCCTGATTTGCTCAGGGATACGGGCCATTTCAAGCGCTTTTTGGTAACGCTGCGGGTTGTCACCCGTCGAGGCGCCACGGCCCAGCACACTCAAAATCTCATCCAGACTCGCTCGGTACTCGGTAATCAGTGCGACTTCCTCTTTGCGTTCCAAGCTGTAGCCAAAAACGTCGAGGGCCGTGCTGCGCAGACCCTTGAGACGGGCCAGAAATTTGAAAGCCGTCAGCATCGCAGGGCCAAACACCTGTTTTTGCAACTCACCACGGTCGTTCTTTTTGGCCATCAGCGGTGGCGCCAAGTGGTAATGCACCTTGAAATCACCTTCAAACATCGCGTTGATTTTGTTGTGGAAAGCGCGGTCGGTGTGCAACCGTGCCACCTCATACTCGTCCTTGTAGGCCATCAGCTTGAACAGGTAGCGCGCCACCGCTTCGGTCAACGCCAGGTTCTTGTTGCCCGCCGAGGCGTCTACGGCACGCACTTTTTGAACAAAGTCCAGATAGGTTTGCGCGTAGGCTGCATTTTGGTAGTCGGTCAAAAACGCCACCCGTTTAGCGATCAACTCGTCCAGCGGCGTGCGCTGGGTGAATGCAATAACTTGCCCTGGAAGGAGGCGCTTCTCAAACGCAGCGCCCTCGTTCGCTGCCCGGCGGCCCCACTCGAACGCGGTTTTATTATTGGCTACCGCCACGGCGTTGAGTTCAATCGCCCGCATCAGCGCGGCAAAGCCCAGCGGAATCCAGCCTTTTTGCCACGCAAAGCCCAACATCATCGGGTTGGTGTAAATGCTGTCGCCCATCAACTCGGTGGCGGCAGAGTCTGCGTTGAACGCTGCCACCGCGCTCAACCCGACCGCTTTCACCACCGCGCCAACACAGGCGTCCGACGGATTGACCCAGTTGGCGTTGGTGACAAAAGCCGCCGTCGGTGCGGCGTGTGAGTTGAGCGCCACATGGGTGCGCCCTTCTCGCATGCGCAACGCGGTTTCCTTGTTGGCGGCCACGATCGGGTCGCACCCAATGATCAGGTCGGCCGCTGCCATGCTCACCCGCGTGGTGCGGATCGCGTCCTGCGTCGCGCCAATCAGCACATGACTCCAGGTGCCGCCGCCCTTTTGTGCCAGGCCGCCGGCATCTTGCGTGATGATGCCTTTGCCTTCCAGATGCGCAGCTACACCCAGCAACTGGCCAATGGTGATGACTCCGGTGCCGCCCACCCCCGCAACCACAATGCCCCAGACCTTGCCATCCACGCTCTCAATCGACGGCAACACGGGTTCTGGCAGAGCGCCCAGTTCAAACGGTGACGGCCCCTGGCCTTTGGCCACCTTCTTGAGCTGCCCGCCTTCGACCGTGACAAAGCTCGGGCAAAAGCCTTTGACGCACGAATAATCTTTGTTGCAGGTGCTCTGGTTGATCTGGCGTTTGCGGCCAAATTCGGTTTCCAGCGGCTCAATGCTCAGGCAATTGCTTTGCACGCCACAGTCGCCACAGCCCTCGCACACCAGCTCGTTGATGACCACGCGCTTGGCCGGGTCCACCAGCGTGCCCCGCTTGCGGCGGCGGCGTTTCTCGGTGGCGCAGGTTTGGTCGTAGATGATGACGCTGGTGCCCTTGATCTCCCGAAACTCGCGCTGGATGCGGTCGAGTTGGTCACGGTGTTCAATCGCAATCCCCACGGGCAAGCCGGTGATGTGGGCGTATTTTTCCGGCTCATCGGTGACGATGGTGATTTTGACTGTGCCCTCAGCCCGCATGCTTTGGGCGATTTGAACCACCGAGTGACCCTCCGGGCGCTCGCCGACTTGCTGACCCCCGGTCATGGCCACGGCGTCGTTGTACAAAATTTTGTAGGTGATATTGACACCTGCGGCAATGCTTTGGCGCACCGCCAGCAAGCCGCTGTGAAAGTAAGTGCCGTCGCCCAGATTGGCAAACATGTGGGAGTCGTTGCTGAACGGCTGCTGCCCGACCCACGGCACGCCTTCGCCACCCATCTGCGTGAAACCCACCGTGGCGCGGTCCATCCAGATCGTCATGAAATGGCAGCCAATGCCTGCCATGGCGCGCGAGCCTTCAGGCACGCGGGTAGAAGTGTTGTGTGGGCAACCCGAGCAAAACCAGGGCTGGCGCTCCGCGTCTTTGCTGCCCGCCAGATCGATCACCTGCATCGCGCTTTCCTTGGCCGCCAAAATGGCCAGTTGCGCGTCGATGCGGGCACCAATGTCAGAACTCACGCCCAGCTTCTTCAGGCGTTGCGCAATCGCGCGGGCGATGATGGCGGGCGACAAATCGGCATTGGCGCGCAACAGCGTGTTGGCGGTCGGGTTCGGGTTGGACCACTCGCCACCGCTGAAATCACCCGAACCTTCATTGAACTTGCCCAGCACATTGGGCCGCACATCGGCACGCCAGTTGTAAAGCTCTTCCTTCAACTGGTACTCAATGACCTGGCGCTTTTCCTCAATCACCAGAATCTCTTGCAAGCCGGTGGCAAATTCGCGCGTCAGTTGCGCCTCCAGCGGCCACACCACGCCCACCTTGTGCAGCCGAATGCCGACCTGCTGGCAGGTGGCATCGTCCAGCCCCAGATCGATCAGCGCCTGGCGCGTGTCGCTGTACGCCTTGCCACTGGCGATCAAACCGAGCCGGTCATGCTGGCCTTCAATCACGTTGTAGTTCAGGCGATTGGCGCGGATATAGGCCAGCGCGGCGTACCACTTGTAATGAAAAAGGCGAGCCTCCTGCTCCAGCGCGGCGTCTGGCCAGCGAATGTGCAGCCCACCCGGCGGCATCTCAAAGTCGGTCGGGATTTTGATCTGCACCCGGTTCGGGTCGATCAGGGCGGTGGCGCTGGATTCGACAATTTCCTGAATCGTCTTCATGCCGGCCCAGACGCCCGAAAAACGGCTCATGGCAAAGGCATGAATGCCCAGGTCCAGAATTTCCTGCACCGTGGCCGGAAAAAACACCGGCGAGCCGCAGGCCTTGAAAATGTGGTCGCTCTGGTGCGCAGCGGTCGAGCTTTTGGAAATGTGGTCATCCCCCGCCACCGCAATCACACCGCCCCAAGGGGTGGTGCCGGCCATGTTGGCATGCTTGAAAACATCGCTGCAACGGTCCACGCCCGGGCCTTTGCCGTACCAGATACCGAACACGCCATCGTATTTATTGCTGCCGGGCGGGGCAAAACCCAGTTGCTGCGTGCCCCACAAGGCGGTAGCGGCCAGCTCTTCGTTGACGCCGGGTTGAAAAACAATGTGCTGCGCCTTGAGGTATTTCTCGGCCTTGACCAGCGCCTGGTCATAGCCGCCCAGCGGCGAGCCGCGGTAGCCGCTGATGAAGCCGGCGGTGTTTTTGCCCAATTGCGCATCACGCACGCGCTGCAACATCGGCAGGCGAACCAGCGCTTGTACGCCGCTCATGAAAGCCGGTCCGTGGTCCAGGGAATACTTGTCATCCAGCGTCACGGTCTCAAGTGATTGTCGAAGGTGTGCGGGCAGCGGTGCGTTCATGAAGGTATCTCCAGGGTACTGGCAGGGGTTCAAGGTTGATCGCCTTGTGGGCGGTCGGCTAAAAACTGCACGGCGGGTAGCCAGCAGTCTCAATTATTTTGAGTAGGAAAGTGTATGCGCGAAGTCCGGCATTGTCTTTGCGCGCAAGGTCTCGTTTACCCGTGTATCTAACGACAAGGAACGCAAAGGCGGGGCGGACCCGTCCCAACCGCATAAACCAGAAAGCTTAAGGAAAATCAGCTCCTAGCCCCCGCTGCACCTGCGCAAGTAGCTACAAATTAAATAGCATGAATACAAACCACCATGAAAGGTTCAGACAAAAAAAGGGCTGCAATCACGCAGCCCGATGTGCCCGTCAAGAAATATTACCGGGTCAGCACCTTGTGAATTGTCGCCGCCAGTTCTTCCGCCACGAACTTGGCCACGTAACCATCCGCGCCGACGCTCTTCACATGGTCCTCATTGGTTGAACCCGTCAAAGACGAATGGATCACCACCGGAATATTCTTGAAACGCGGGTCCTGCTTGATGTTGCGCGTCAAGGTGAAACCGTCCATCTCGGGCATTTCCAGATCGGTCAGGACCAGCGCCACTTTGTCCTTGACTGATTTACCTTCCGCCTCGGCCTGGTTGGCCATCATCTGCAGACGCTCCCAAGCTTCCTTGCCGGTTTTGGTCATGATGAAAGGCACATTCATGGCTTTCAACCCCTGCTCGATCATCATCCGGGCCACGGCTGAATCGTCCGCAGCCAGAATGACCGTGCCGGGCGGCAAGTGCACTTTGGAAATCACTTCAGCATCCTGGGCGGCCTGATGCTCCTGAGGGAACACATCACGCAAAATCTGCTCAACGTCCAGCACCTGCGCCAGACGGGTGTTCTCGGCACTGCCATCGAGGCGGGCAATACTGGTGACCAAACCGCCCCCGGTGTTGTCGGCCGAGAGCACATGCTTCCATTCGAGGCGCACGATTTCGTTCACCTCTTCGACCGCAAAAGCCTGGGTGGTGCGGGCAAACTCCGTCACCAACAAGATGCCCAGACCTTTGGTGGGATTGCAGCCCACAATTTGCGGCAGGTTAATCACGGTGATCATCTGCCCCCGGATGTTGGCCACGCCCATGACCGACGGTGGCGAGTTCACCATCACGGTGATCTCGGGCATCACCAGAATCTCGCGCACCTTGAAAACATTGATGCCAAACAACTCGCGCCGGTCAGAACCAGGCGCCTCGCCCAAACGAAACAGCAGCAATTCAAACATGCTGTTGCCGGCCAGATTAGTCCGCTCATCGATATCGCGCATGGCTGTTTTCATGAATTTATCCATTCAAGGGTGCAGGAGATGTGACATTTTTCAGGGTCAATGGTAACTTGCCGCGGACTACTTGGGCCAAAGAACCCAAAGCCGCAACGGCTGTTTCAAACGGCCGGCCAACTCGGCCGCCGACGGACTCCAACCGGCAAAATAATCGGCCCGCACCGCCCCCACGATGGCGCTGCCGGTGTCCTGCGCCAGTACCAGTTTTTGGAGCCTTGCCGTGGGGCCTGGTGACGCCAGCCAGACCGGTGTGCCATAGGGAATACTGCCGGGGTCCACCGCAATGGAGCGTCCGGGTGTCAGCGCCACGCCCTGCGCGCCTTTGGGACCGAAGGCGGCATCCAGATCCGACAAAATTTCTTCACGAAAAAACACCGTGCGCGGGTTGCTCCACAGTAATTCGTTGACGCGGCCCGGGTTTTGCGCCACCCAGGCCTTGATGGCGGGCCATGAGGCATCACGCACCGCGCCTTGGTCAAGCAACCAGCGACCGACGCTTTTGTAGGGCTGGTCGTTGGAACCGGCAAAGGCCAGTCGCACCACGGTTTGCGTGCCGTCAGGCTGGGTGATGCGCACGCGCCCGGAGCCCTGAATCTGCAGCACCAGCGCATCAATCGGGTCGGCCAGGTAGACGATTTCACGGCCCTTGAGCGCCGCTTGCACCGAGGGCTGGGTGTCAATTTCCTGGCGCGTAAACCAGGGCTTGCGCTGCGCCAATCCGAGCGGCGGCTGGTACAGCGGCACGCTGAAAGCGGCACTGGGTGTGCGGGCGCCTTCCAGCACCGGCTCAAAGTAGGCGGTGAGCAGCCCCTCGGCACTGCCCGACAGGGCATCGACCCGGTACGGCTGCAGCCGCGCCACCAGCCAGGCCCGCTGCTCCTCGCCGCTGCCAATGCTCAAGCGCCGAACCTCGCTGCACAGAGGCGCAAACACCGGGCCGGGGCGCTCACAACTTTTAACCCAGGCATTCCAGGCCTCATGCAGGGCATCGTCGTCAAAACCTGGCAATTCGGCCCAACGCACTGGCGTCCAGCGACTTTTGGCTTGTAAAAGGGCGCCGGGCAAGAGGCTGGTATCGCCCACCACCACCGGTTGAGGCGCGGCCACTTCGGGAACGGAGGGGCGATCGGCAGGTGTCTGCCTCGGGGCACTGCCGCAAGCCACCAGCGTCCCTACAATCAGGCCGATCAAAACGGGATACAGGAGTCGGTTCATGCGTTTGCTCTTGCTGGAGGCTCTGGGGGCCTTGCTGTTGCTGGTGTTGATTGTGTGGTGGACCATGTTCTCGGGGCGCGACCGGGGCGAGTTACCCGCCGCCAAGGCCGACAGTGACTCAACCACCGGGGACTTGGCGAAACAGGTTGACCAGCTCGACCGCTGACTTGACTTCCATTTTCTCGAACACGCGGGACCGGTGCACCTCGACCGTTCTGATGCTGATGTCGAGCCGGTCAGCAATTAATTTATTGGGCAAGCCTTCCACCACCAAGGCCATCACATCGCGCTCGCGCTCGGTGAGTTCGGCTTGTCGCTCCTGCAGACGCCCGGTTTTTTGATGCTTTTGCAGGTAGGCGGCTGACTGCGCCAAGGCCTGCACCACGCGGTCAACCAGGGCATTGTCGGAGCAGGGTTTTTCACAAAAATCAAACGCCCCGCGCTTGACCGCATCCACCGCTGTGGGTACATCGGCATGGCCGGTTAAAAAAATCACCGGCATCGACTGCTGCAAGCCGCGCTCAATCAGCCACTCAAACAATGCCAGGCCACTCAAGCCCGGCATGCGTACATCCAGCAAGAGGCAGCTGGGCTGGTTGATGACCGCACCCTTTTCAAGCTTGCGCTGAAAGTCTTCGGCACTCTCGAACACTTCGCTGGCCAGGCGCCGCGAACGCAGCAGCCATGCCAGCGCTTCACGCACGCTGGCGTCGTCATCCACGACAAAAACCTGGGATTCGATCAAAGGCAACATGCGCCGATGTTATGCCACAGCGCGCAACGGCAGGGTGAAAACAAAAATAGTCCCCTGCGGCCAATTGGGCTCAAAAAGCAGCACTCCACCGTGCTGTTCCACCACCGTACGACACAAGCTTAGCCCCAAGCCCATGCCTTCGGCCTTGGTGGTGAAAAACGGGTTGAACAACTGTTGTTGCACCTCCGGCGTCATGCCGCTGCCCACATCCGCCACTGAAAACTCCAGCCATTTCCGGGCGCCCTCGCCCGGGGCACGGCGGATCGTGAGCTGCAAGACCCGCTCCACAATCGCGGGCTGGTCCATCGCCTGCATGGCATTGCGCGCCAGATTCAGCAAGATTTGCTCCACCATGGTTCGGTCGCACACCACTGGCGGCACCTCAGGTTCAATCTCAATCTGCACCCTCACCCCTAATTTGCGGGCCTGCAGATGGATCAGGGGCAGGATGGCGTCAAGCAGCACTTGCGGTGCCACCACTTCGCGTACCTGGTCGCGCCGACGCACAAAGTCATGCACGCTCTTGATAACTTTGCCGGCCCGCTCTGCCTGCTGCGCAATGCGCTGCATCGCCACCTGCAAATCAGGCCCATGCGCCTGCGCCGCGTTGGCGCCGTCTTGCAATAAATTGAGCGACCCGTTGGCATAACTTGAAATGGCGGCCAGCGGCTGGTTCAGTTCGTGACTCAGCAGCGACGCCATCTCGCCCACCATCGCCAGCCGGGCGGTGGCCTGCAACCGGTCCTGACTGGTACGCGACAACTCCTCAACACGGCGCTGTTCGCTGATGTCCAGGAACGCACTCATCCAGCCACTTTGTACGCCCTGGGCGTCAATCAAGGGCGCTTCGATGATGAGCACCGGAAAGCGCGATCCGTCCTTGCGCATGAAGACCGACTCAAAACCTTCGCGCGGCGGCGCGGTACCGGCCAGTCGAATAGTCTGGCGCTGCTGGTACTCATCTATGAACTCGGGGGGCCAGTAGGGTGCGGGCATGTGCCGCCCCAACAACTCATCCTCCGAAAAGCCCACCATCTGGCAAAAAGCCGAGTTGACATAGGTGGTGTGCCCCTGCAAATCACGCGCCCGCATGCCGGTCACCAGCGAGTCTTCCATCGCCTTGCGAAAGGCCAGCGCATCGGCCAGATCGTGTTCGGCCTTGAGGCGCCGTCGCATGTCCCGGCCCAGCAAAGCCATCACCAAGAGCAGGCCCAGCGACATGGCTGCCACCAGCGCGGTGAGCACATTGGGAAACAGATCGGGCGCACCGCGCCAGCTGTCCATGCGCAACACCAGGCTGGTGCCGGGCAAGTCCACCAATTGCTGCACGGAAAAGACCCGGCTACCGCTGCGGGTGGCGCGGCGCATGGCCAGCCGGGTGCCATCGCCTTCGGTGAAGGCGATTTCGTCATTGCGTCCGCCTTGGCGCGCAGGAATGGCGTCAAGCACCTCCTGCAAGGCGTAGGTAGCCACCAGATACCCTGCCGGCTTGCCGCCGCTTTGCAGCGGCAGGCACAACTCCATCACCTGCATTCCGAGTCCATTGGCGAAGGGAACGAAATAACTGCTGGTGTAGGCCGGGCCACTGAAGCGGTGGGCCGTGGCACAGGCCAGCGCCACTTCCGACTGGGCATAGCTGCGGCCCCGGTGATCAAACACCGGGGTGCGAAAGGGGGTGTCGACCTGTGAAAGCAAATGCAAGTCGTTGCTGCGCCATTCCACACGCACCAACTCACGGTGCTCGCGCAGAAAACCCGCCGCATCGATGGCCCAGGAGTTGGGCGATGGGTCGCTGTATTGCAAGGCTTGCAAACTTTGCACGTTGCGCGTGAATGCAGCCCGTACATCAGCCACGGCTTCGGACGCGTCGCGCTCCAGACGACCTTGCACTTGGGCGGCCTCATAGACCCCGGCCAGCCAGACCAGCATCGCCAGCATCGCCACCACCAGGAGTACAAGCGCGGTCCAGAGGGTCCGACGTCGGGACAAAGGCAGGGTGTTCACGGGATGTTGCTGGCGGGCGCTGCCTTGCGCTCTACCTTGGTGACTTTGGGGTCGGTCCAGGTGCCATCAATGTGAAACTCCTGAGTGGCCGCCTCACTCAGGGGGCGGCGCAAAAACATCTGGGCCAAAAAGGTACCCAGCCCGATCGCCGGATTGATGACGGTGGCAATCAGCGAGGCGGTACCGGCATTGATCTCTGGCACCACCACCACCTTGAGGTCTTGTGTTTCCTTGCCAATGTCAGCCCAGCCCTCCATCAGCACGGCGGCATTGACGCCCTTCATTTGCAGATTATTGGTTTTGGCAATACCTTGCTCAATCGTGAGATCGCCGCGGAAAAAGTCAAACACAAAGCCTTCGCTGAAGACATCCCGAAAATCCAGCGTCAGGCGGCGCGGCAAGGCCTGCAAGCTCAACACCCCCAATAATTTGGCAATGCCGGGGTCGGCTTTCAAAAATTGCCCCTCTTCAACATTCACCGTAAAAGCGCCGGTCATGGACGGGTAATCCAGTGTGATGGGCGACCCCATCCAGGCCACTTGACCTTCCATCTTGCCGCGCCCTTTGCGAACCACGCCCTTCATGCCAAAGCGAGACAGGAGCTCGCCGCCATCCGTGATGTCGAGCTTGAAATTCATCACCGTGCGACGGCGATCAGTGGCGCCACGAGCGATCGGCGAGCCCACCGCCGCCCAATTGCCGCTGGCCGTCAGCACCGCTTCGGGGGTGATCAGGTTGAACTTGTTCAAGCGCCACTCCCGCGCCGCTGTCCCGGCACCCCGGTTAACGGCCTCGACCTCAACCCGCCCGACATGTTTGCCACGCAACTCAAAATCTTCCACCACGATGTCGAGCGCCGGAATGCTGGCGGGCTGCTCCTCCAGCAGGGCTTCCACCTCCTTGGCGGCGCCAGGCGCAATCGTCAACCGGGCCAGACGGGCATAGACGCGCCCCGCCCCGGTGTCTGACGGTTGCCGGTATTCCAGGTAACCGTTCAACTCGGTGGCCTGCAGATTAGCCTTCCACAAGCGGCCCTCACGCGTACCCCCGACCACCACGTTGTGCAGTTTGCGTCCACCAAAGCCCAATTCCAAGGCCCGCACCGCAAGACTGCTGGGCAGGTAGCCCTGGGAGGCCGTGGTGGCCAGCGAGGTGCCTGCCACCTGCGACAACACGGCGCCCCAAGTATCCAGATCGACGCCGCTCAAATTGATGTTGGCAGCCACCCCTTCTGAAGGCATGGGCGCTGACTCTTGCGGCGACAGACCCACCGCCATGCTGCCGCGCAGCACCCGCGGCTCGGGTCCGGACAGGTCGCGCACATACACCACCGAGGCGGCGCGACCCAACTCCAGCGTCAACTGGTCCTGCAAGCGCAACGCGCCTCCCGGCCCGGGCAGCAAGGACTCGCGCACCAGTGCGGTTTCAAGCCGCAAGGGCAGCGCGGTTTCGGCGCTTTTATTCAAGGGCGCCGGCAGGCTCAAGGCCAGGCCTTGCAGGTTGCTGGTCACCAGCAACTCCGGTTCACCCTGGCGAAACCCCAGCACCGCCGTGTAGGCCGCACTGCCGCTGGTGAACTGCGCCAGTCGGGCCAGCGGGGCGATCTCCCGGGCCAGTCGTAAACCTTCCGCCGTGGCGGTGCCGCTGGCCCGGATCACGATTGGCGGCAGGCCCCGAGCGCCATTGCTAGCAGTCTGTGCAACGGAACCACCCTCCAGGCGTGTGTCACCACCGAGCATGCGCGCCTGGGCGCCCACCAGTGAAAAACCAGTCTCCGAAAAATTAACCACACCCCTGCCACGGGTCAGTTTGGGGGCTTCCGGGATGATCTGAAGGTCGTTGTTGTTGAGAGTGACACTGCCTTGCACCAATGATTTTTCAATGTCGGCAATCGGCAACACCAGCTTCAGCTTGATGTCGGCCGCGCCATTGACCACGGCCCGCCCCAGAGCTTTGCCGGTCATGGCTGCCAGCGGCGAGCTGTTGACAATGCCCAGCCCCTCGGCCAGCGGACCCTTCACTTCGGCATTAACGGTCACCGTGGCATGGTTCAAATCGGGAATCACCGCCTCCAACTTGTGGACCTGCAAGCCATTGGCAGCCCCCATGCGGGCACGGGCCGCGCGAACCTGAAGCTGAGCCCGGTCAATCACCAGCTCGCCATTGAGTTGCGTCAACGCCGGCCAAGGCGGGGCGCCAGGCGACTGGATGCTGGAGGGCACGTAGGCCAGAGTGGCATTTTGAACGTCGGCCGAGACCCGGAACTCGCCCAGCTTGGGGTCGGTAAACGGCATGTTGTTCAGATCGCCCCGGACCTTGAACTTCACCACGCTGGCACTGCCGGTCAGCAGGGCGTCGCGCACATAGTCGCGTACCGGCTTGTGAATCACGGTGGGCAAATAACGGAACACCCGGGTGCCGTTGGCGCGACTCAGACTGGCCTGCAAATCCAGTACCCCTGGAAAACGGCCGTGCGAAGTGGACTTGGCCGGGTCGCTGGTCTCCCACTTGATCTGCGCTTCGCCTTGTGTATCGGCATTGCTGAAGGTCAGGTTGGGCAGTTGCACCGCAATGCGCTCGCCATTGATCTGCCACTGGACCTCGGTCGACATCAGGGTGATCGGGATCACCGGCTCTTCAAAAAAACCGGGCAAGTCCACGGCGCCGTTGGCCAGGCTGATGCGAGCCTTGCCGGACGACTGATTCAGGTCAAAATCAATCGTGGCGCCCGAAATGCCAGGCGTATCGCCCACCACCGCCCACTGAAACTGACTCACCAGGCCCTTGACCGCGTACTGACTCACCGCGCTCATGGGGCCCTGCCAACTGGCCTGAATACGTTCCACCAAGCCTTTGGGAGCGTAGGTCAGCAATTGGGCCCGCACCGGCGCATCCATGGGCAAACGGTTGGCGATCTGGGCCAGGGCGGCCAGGTCCAGCTTGTCGGCTTTGATCTCACCGCGGGCCGCGATCTTGCCCTCAGCGCCGAGGTAACTCACGCTGACATTGCCGCCCGGCCAGTGCAAACCGTCATGGGTGTCAAACTGAAGTCCCTGGGTCGAAAACTCAAAACCTGCGGCCAGCACCTTGCCTCCCAGACGCCCGCGCACTGATGCCAGTTCAAGGGCCTCCAAATCAGGGCCCAGCGTGACATTCACCGCGGCCAGAGCCACATCGGCCACGGCGCCCACCACCTCGCCCTGGCTGACATCGACCCAAGCCGTGACCGCACCATTGCCTTGATGAAGATCGATACCGACATCGGCATGGCGACGCAGTTCGGACAAATCGACCCGCGCAAACTCCGCATAAAGCTGGCCCGTCCAATCCTGCCACTGACTTTTGCTGCGCGACAGCAAAGGCTGCGTAAATTGGCCGCGCAAACTGAACCGCTCGCCCCACAGCACCGGCGGCGTGGCATCCAAGCGCAGATCGTGGCGCCGACCCTTGTTGCGTACCACCAGCTCCACCTGCTTTAGCGCCAGCGTGGGCGCTGCCCGCAGTTCATCGGTCCACTGGAGGGTCCCGTCATGAATGGCAAATTCGAGTTGTGAAAAAAACCACTCTGCCGCCCCATTTTCAGAGCTGCCGGGTTTCGAAAAATCCAGTCCAGCGACAAAAATCTTGCCCGTGCGGTCACGGCGAACCGTGAGTTCAGGCCGGTCGATATACAACTGTTCAAACCCGAGATTAACGAGTGAACGCGGTGACAGGGCGATCAGGATGCGCGGCAAACTCAAGGCCGCCCGACCTTGGGCATCAATCAACTGGACATTGGTGAGTTCGATCGACGGGATCAACCCGGTGGAAGCCGCCGTGATGGCACCGATGCGCACCGGTACACCCAACACCTGCGTGGCCTTGGCTTCAAGCTGCGGACGAAACTCGCCGATACGCGGCACAATCAGCCAGTGCAAAGCGCCCCAGGCCAGCAAGAAAACAAGCCACGCAGCCAGCAACAAGCCCAGCGACCAGCGGGCGACGGTTGTCATTGTTTTCAGCAGTGTTGAAGGGGCAGGCGTCAAGTCGATCATTGGAACTTGGAAATATGACAGGAATTATCACCGGCACCGCAATGTCCTCATACTCGCGTTTTGGTGTGCGCATTCGACGTCGCTTTGAGAGTCAGCTGCACTTGCTGGCACCGGGCCTGCCGGACCAGACCACCATGGCCCAGACCTTCGCGGCCTTGAAAACCGGGGGTTATGACACCAGCAGCGCCTTGCGCACCACGCGCCAACTGGTGCTCGAGCGCCTGCTGTGCCTGGACTGCGACCAACAAGCCCCGCTGCGCCAAATCACCCAGGCCATGACCGACCTGGCCGAATTCGCCCTGATCACGGCCTGCGCCGAAGTGCAGCAGGCGCTGGACCTAGCCCACGGCCGCCCCATGACGCCCGAGGGCGTACGCGCCCAACTCTGGGTTATCGGCATGGGCAAACTCGGCGCGCGCGAGCTGAACGTCTCGAGCGACATCGACCTGATCTACATCTACGACCAGGACGGCGACACCACGGGCGATGAGATCGGGCGCGGTCGCCTGTCCAACCAGGAATACTTTGCCAAGGCGGTGCGGGCTATTTATGCGCTGATTGGCGACGTCACCGAGCACGGCTTTGTGTTTCGGGTCGACCTCGCCTTGCGCCCCAACGGCAACTCCGGACCGCCCGCCGTGTCGCTGGGCGCACTGGAAGAGTACTTGCATGTGCAGGGCCGCGAGTGGGAGCGCTTTGCCTGGCTCAAAAGCCGGGTGGTGGCGCGCATGGGCGACCCCGGCGATCTCACCTCCAAAGGTCTGCGCAGCATCGTGATTCCGTTCGTGTTCCGGCGCTACCTCGACTACAACGTGTTTGACTCGCTGCGCATCCTGCACCGGCAAATCCGGGACCATGCCAGCAAACGCAGCGCCGGCCACCCGGAGCGGGCCAACGATGTCAAGCTGTCGCGGGGTGGCATTCGTGAAATTGAATTCACCGTGCAACTGCTGCAGGTGGTGCGCGGCGGCCAGTTTCCGGAACTCCGAACCCGCCCCACCCTGAGTGCACTGCCCCGACTGGTCAAGGCCGGCCTGATGCCGCCAGCCACGGCGCAATCGCTGGCCGAAGCCTACGACTTTTTGCGCCGGGTCGAGCACCGCATCCAGTACCTGGACGACCAGCAAACCCATGTACTGCCCACCCAAGACCAGGACCTCGCCTGGATCGCCCACACCATGGGTTTTGCCACCTCGCAAGAACTGCTGCACCAGCTCGACCGCCACCGCGAAGGTGTGGCGCAGGAGTTTGATGCGCTGCTCGGTGGCGGCGCCGAAAAAGGCTGCAAGAGTTGCAACGGCGCCAAACCGGCGGCAGCCCCCGGCTTTGATGAACTGCTGACGCAATTGCCCGCGCAATTTCAGGCCCGGGTCGCGGCCTGGCGCGAGCACCCCCGGGTGTTGGCCCTGCGGGAAGAGTCCCGCACCCGCTTGATTCGCCTGATTGCACGCACGGCGCAATGGGTGAGCGAAGGCAAAGTGACCGAAGAAGCCGCCGTGCGCCTGGCCGACTGGATAGAGCCGCTGCTGCGCCGCGAAAGCTACCTGGCCATGCTGCTGGAACGCCCCAACGTGCATGAACGGCTGCTGCGCCTGCTGGGCGCCGCCCGCTGGCCGGCCCGCTACCTGCTGCTGCACCCCGGTGTGATTGACGAGTTGGCCGGGGTTGAAATGCTCGATGAACGCTTTATCGCCGCCGAGTTTGAGCACGAACTCGACCACCGGCGCGCCTCCCTGGCCGGCACCGGTGAAGACGACGACGAAACCCTGCTCAACCTGCTGCGCCGCGCGCACCATGCTGAAATATTCCGCACGCTGGCGCGCGACATCGAAGGCAAGATCACGGTCGAACAAGTGGCCGACGACCTGAGTGCCCTGGCAGAAGCGGTGTTGCGCATCACCACCCGCTGGTGCTGGGGCCTGCTGAAAAAGAAACACCGCGAAACCCCGCAATTTGCCATCATTGCCTACGGCAAACTGGGCGGCAAAGAGCTCGGCTACGGCAGCGACCTCGACATCGTGTTTGTCTATGACGACGAAGATGACAACGCCTCAGAAGTCTATGCCGCCCTGGTGCGCAAGCTCATCAACTGGCTTACCGTCAAAACCGGCGAAGGCGATTTGTACGAAATTGACACCGCGCTGCGCCCCAACGGCAACGCCGGTCTGCTGGTCACCTCGTTTGACGCCTACGCCAACTACCAGTTGCAACGCGGCTCAAACACCGCCTGGACCTGGGAACACCAGGCCATGACCCGCGCCCGCTTCGTGCTGGGCGACGACACTTTGCGCCAGCGCTTTGATGCAATTCGCAAAGCCGTCATCGCGGCCCCGCGCAACCCGCAGGAGTTGAAGGCTGAAATCAACGCCATGCGTGAAAAAGTGCGCGCAGCCCACCCGGCCAAGGGCGACCCGGCGCACGAACTCTTTGACGTCAAGCAAAGCCCTGGTGGCATGTTTGACGCCGAATTTGTCATGCAATACCTGGTGCTGGCCAACGCCACGCAGTACCCCGAGTTGATTGACAACACCGGTAACATCGCCCTGCTGGAACGCGCCGAAGTATTGGGCTTGCTGCCCCCCGGTGTCGGGCATGCGGCCGCCGGCGCCTACCGCGAAATGCGCCGGGTGCAGCACCGCGCCCGCCTCAACGAAGAACCCACCACCGTCTTCATGCCTGAGTTGCAGACTGAGCGCGATGCGGTGCTGGCGTTATGGCAGACGGTGTTTGGCGCAGTGTCACACTGATTTTTTTCTCACCGTGCGGGCCGCTGCCCGCACGCATCACCGTCAAACCGGTCCCTTATGAACGCTTTCAAACTCAAACCAATAGCTATTGTTTTAATAGCTGCTTGCGCAATAACGACGGGGGCTATAGCCCTATTTGCCTTAAAAGACAAAGCCCCCACCAAACCTGCCAGCCAAGCCACTGCGACCGCCAAACCCGCCCTCACCGTCACCACGACACAGGCACAGATGAGCACCTTGCCGATCACGCTGACGGCCAATGGCAACGTGGCGGCCTGGCAGGAAGCCAGCATTGGCACCGAAAGCAACGGCCTGCGACTGGCCGAGGTGCTGGTCAATGTGGGCGATGCGGTGCAACGCGGCCAGTTGCTGGCGCGGTTTGCCGATGACAGCGTGCAAGCCGACGTGGCGCAAGCGCGCGCGGGCGTCAACGAAGCCACGGCCAACGCGGCCGAGGCCAGCGCCAACGCCGACCGGGTGCGCACGCTGATGACCACCGGCACCTTCAGCGGCCAGCAGATCAACCAGTATTTGACCGCCGAGCAAACCGCAAAAGCCCGGGTCGAGTCGGCCAAAGCGGGTTTGGCCTCACAGCAACTGCGCCTCAAAAACACCCAGGTATTGGCGCCTGACAGCGGCGTCATCTCCAGCCGCAGCGCCACCGTGGGCGCGGTGGTGATGAACAGCACCGAGTTGTTTCGGCTGATTCGCCAAGGGCGGCTCGAGTGGCGCGCCGAAGTGACCTCGACCGAGTTGGGCCGCATGGTGGTGGGCACGGCCGTCACCGTGACGTCTGCCAGTGGCGCGCAGACGCAGGGCCGGGTGCGCATGGTGGCGCCCACCGTCGACCCGCAAACGCGCTCCGGCCTGGTCTATGTGGACTTGCCCACAGCCGCCAAAACGGCGGGCGACGCAGGCTTCAAGGCCGGCATGTTTGCGCGCGGCGAGTTTGAGTTGGGACAGTCATCGGCCTTGAGCGTGCCGCAGCAGGCGGTTGTGGTGCGCGATGGTTTCGACTACGTGTTTCGTCTGAATGCGGACCAGCGCGTGAGTCAGGTCAAGCTGCAAATTGGCCGGCGCGTGGCCGACCGGGTGGAGGTGCTGAGTGGCATCGGGCCTGCGGACGTGCTGGTGGCCAGCGGCGCCGGGTTTTTGAACGACGGTGATCTGGTTAAAACGGTGGCGGCGGCCTCTGTGACGGCACCGGCTTCAGCCCCGGTCGCAGCCCAAAGTTTAGCGCCAAATAGCCATCTAGCCCCCGTAACACCTGCGCAAGCAGCTATTAAATAAGGAGCGAGTGTGAATTTTTCCTCGCTCTCCATCAAGCACCCGGTGCCCGCGATCATGCTGTTTGTGCTGCTCTCGCTGGCGGGCATTCTGTCGTTTCGCGCCAGCGTGGTGCAGGACTTTCCGGACATCGAATTGCCCATCGTCACCGTCAGCGCGGCACTCTCGGGCGCGGCCCCGGCGCAGCTGGAAACTGAAGTGGCGCGCAAGCTCGAAGACGCAGTTGCCACGCTGCAAGGCGTGAAGAATATCTACGCCAAGGTGCTTGATGGCGAGGTGACCGTCACGGTCGAATTCATCCTTGAAAAACCGATTGCCGAAGCGGTGAACGACGTGCGCGATGCCGTGGCCCGCGTCCGCGCCGACCTGCCTGCCGATGTCCGCGACCCCTCGGTCACCAAAGCCTCGACCGCCGGGCGCGTGGTGCTGACCTTCACCGCCACCGCAGCACAAGCACCCACCCAGCCGGGCACGACTGGTCACGCCAGCCAACTCGACGACCAGGCCCTGAGTTGGTTTGTTGACAACACCGTGGCCAAGCGCCTGCTCAGCGTGCCGGGGGTGGGTGCCGTTAAACGCATGGGTGGCGCCAGCCGCGAGATACGGATTGAGTTGAACGCCGACAAGATGGCGGCACTCAACGTGTCGGCCATCGACGTGTCGCGTCGCCTGAAACTGGTGCAGCAGGAAGCGCCCGGTGGCCGCGGTGATGTGAGCGGTGCCGAGCAGTCGGTGCGCACCATTGCCACCGTCAAAACCGCGGCTGAGTTGGCGCAACTCGACATCCCGCTGGCCGATGGCCGCCACCTGCGGCTCGACCAGGTGGCGCAGGTGCTCGACACCGTCGCCGAGCCGCGCTCGGTGGCCACTCAGGATGGCCGCACCGTGGTCGGCTTTGAAGTCTTCAGAACCAAGGGCGCCAGTGAAATTGACGTGGCCCAAGGCGTGCGCACCGCGGTCGCCGAATTGCAGTCAAGTAACCCAACCATCGCCTTGCAACAAGTAATCGACAACGCCGCCCCGGTGGCCGAGAACTTCAAGGGCTCGATGGAGTTGCTCTACGAAGGCGCACTGCTGGCAATCCTCGTGGTGTGGTGGTTTCTGCGCGACTGGCGCGCCACGCTGGTGTCGGCCGCCGCCTTGCCCCTGTCGGTGATTCCTACCTTTTTGGGCCTCAAGTATTTTGGCTACACGCTCAACACCGTCACGCTGCTGTCGCTTGCCCTGGTGGTCGGCGTGCTGGTGGACGATGCGATTGTCGAGATCGAAAACATTGAGCGCCACCTGCGCATGGGCAAGTCACCCTACCAAGCCGCCATGGAAGCGGCTGACGAAATTGGCATGGCGGTGATTGCCACCACCTTTGCGCTGGTGGCGGTGTTCCTGCCGACCGCCTTCATGGGTGGCGTGCCGGGCCTGTTTTTCAAGCAATTCGGCTGGACCGCGGTGCTGGCAATTCTGGCGTCCTTGATGGTGGCGCGGCTGCTCACGCCGATGATGGCGGCCTACATTTTGAAACCACATAAAAATGCGGCCCATGACGACCCCACCGCGGCCTACCATGAAGCACCGGATGGCTGGCTGATGGCGCGCTACATGCGCACCATGCGCTGGTGCCTGAGCCACCGCGCCCTCACCATGACCGGGGCGGCGCTGTTTTTTGTCGGCTCGATCGCGCTGGTGCCTTTGCTGCCGACCGGCTTTGTGCCGGCCGCTGACCGGGGCCAGACCCAGATCAACATCGAACTGCCGCCCGGCAGCACGCTGGCCGAGACCCGCACGACGGCCGAACGCGCCCGCCTCGCCGCCATGGCGGTGCCGCACGTCAAGAGCATCTTCAGCTCGATTGGCGGTGGCTCCAGCGGCGATGCGTTTGCGCCCGGCGCCTCGGCCGAAGCACGCCGCGCCGTGCTCACACTCACCACTACGCACCGCACCGAGCGGTCCGCCAGCATGGCCGATATTGAAGCGCAACTGCGCCAGAAAATGTCGGACATTGCGGGCGCCCGTTTCACGGTGGGCCCGCCGGATTCAGGCGTCAAGATGCAACTGGTGCTCAAGAGCGACGACGCCGTGACGCTGCTGGCCACGGCGCAAAAAGTGGAACGCGAGCTGCGCACCTTGCAAGGCGTGGGCAACGTCAGTTCCAGCGCTTCGCTGGTGCGCCCCGAAATCATCGTGCGCCCCGACGCCGCCCGCGCTGCCGACCTGGGCGTGACCGCGGCCAGCATCGGCGAAACCGTGCGCGTGGCCACCGCCGGCGACTACGACACCAGCCTGCCCAAGCTCAACCTGTCTGAGCGCCAGGTGCCGATTCGCGTCAAGCTGCCGGAGGCGGTGCGGGCAGATCTGGCCACACTGGCACGCCTGACGGTACCCGGCAAGATGGGCGCGGGCGGGGTGCCTAACCCGGTGATGCTGGGCAACGTGGCAAGCCTCAGCATGGAGAGCGGCCCGGCCCAGATTGACCGCCTGAACCGCAGCCGCAACGTGACGCTCGACGTCGAGTTGGGCGGCCGCCAGTTGGGGGAAGTCAACACCGAGGCACGGGCCTTGCCGAGCCTGAAAAACCTGCCACCGGGTGTGCAGATTGCCGAGCTGGGCGACGCGCAAGAGATGCAGGCGCTGTTTGCCAGCTTCGGTATCGCCATGCTGATTGGTGTGCTGTGCATCTATGGCGTGCTGGTGCTTTTATTCCATGATTTCATGCAACCGGTCACCATCCTCGCCGCACTGCCCTTGAGCATGGGCGGTGCGTTTGTCGCACTGCTGCTCACCGGGCGGGCACTTTCCATGCCCTCGATGATCGGCCTCATCATGCTGATGGGCATCGTCACCAAGAATTCGATTTTGCTGGTGGACTACGCCATTCTGGCGCGCGAGGCTGGCAAGAGCCGCTTCGACGCGCTGGTCGACGCCTGCCACAAACGCAGCCGCCCGATTCTCATGACCACCATCGCCATGGGTGCGGGCATGATGCCCCTCGCCCTGGGCTGGGGCGCCGACCCGAGCTTTCGCTCACCGATGGCGATTGCCGTCATCGGCGGGCTCATCACGTCTACGTTATTGAGCCTGCTGGTGGTGCCGGCCGTGTTCACCTACATCGACGACTTGGCCAACCTGATCAAGCGTGGGATGGCGTACTTGCGGGCTTGACGGCCTGGTACAGGGCGCGCACCAGATCAGACTGCGTAATGAGCCCCACCAGCCGGTTGTCTCCGTCTATCACGGGGATGTGCTGGTGGCCGCCGGTCGAGAACAGCGGCACCAGATCTATCGCGTGGCGCTGCACGCTGGCCACTTGAACCTTGCGCGTCATGATCTGCCCTACTACCTCGGGCTTGTCCGAATGCGTTGACCCGCTGCGCCGGACCATAGCGCGAAAGCGTTGCCCGATGCCGCCCAGCTCATCCAGATCCACCTGACGCAAGAAGTCAGCGGCGGTCACGATGCCGACGATGCGACGGGTCCGGTCCAGCACCGGCAAGGCTTTGAGGTGCTGCTGGCGCATGAGTTTCCAGGCCTCACTCAACGAAGTGCCAAATTGCACTGAAGGCGGATCGCGCAACATGATGTCGGCGCAGCGCAGTTCGCCCAGATGGCGTTGGTAGGAAGCCAGTTCGGCGTAGTGCAGCAGTTGTTCCAGATCGTCGCGACTGACATCCAGCACCTGGTTGTAGTGCGCCAGCGCGTCATCGAGGTCCTTGCTGCTGAAGCGGGCCGCCTCGCTTGGCTTGGGGTCGGAACTGCGTTGTGAGTGAGGGTAGGCTCGCCCCGTCAGGTTGTTGTACACCACGCCGCTCATCACCAACAGGCAGGCATTTGCCAGCACGGGAAACAACACAAAATAGTAGTTGGAGGCATGCAGCAAAACCGCCAGCAAGGCCGTGGCCCCGCCAGGGGGATGCACGCACCTGAACGCTAACATGAGTGCCAGCGAGAGACCCACCGCCACAGAAGCCGCCCCCACCGGATCGCCGATATAAATGGCACAAGTGACGCCGACCAGGGCTGCCAAGGTGTGACTCATCAGCACCGACCAGGGTTGCGCCATCGGACTGGACGGCACCGCAAACACCAGCACCGCGCTGGCCCCCATGGGCGCCACCAGCCAGGTGGCCGCAACAGCGCTGCCACCCCACCAGCGACTCAGCAAAGCAGTGATGAAAATGCCCAAGCCCGCCCCCAAAAAAGCACGCCCGCGTTCTCGGGCATCGACCTGCAAGGGGGCCGCGAGAAATCTCAATGCAATATTTTTGACCGCCCCAAGGCTGAGCGCGACACGCCAGGCGGCGGGTTTTTCATCAAGACTCACGCTAATAATCCTTTGCAAGAAGTCGGAAGATGATACCGACTCCGTCGCAAAAAACAAAACTTATTCCAGCTTAAGAAACTATGGTTTTAATAGCTGCTCACGCAGGTAACACGAGCGCTATCGGCGATATCGACTCACAAAAAATCAAACTGCATTAATGCAACCTACCGGTTCGCTGGTACTCAAAGGCAGGTCGAAAAATTGATCTGCAGGCACCGGGCGACTGAAGAGGTAACCCTGCCCCACTTCGCAGCCAAGCCGGGCCAGAAAATCTCGCTGTTCGATTTCTTCCACACCTTCAGCCACCAGCTTGTGGCCCAGTTTGTGGGCCATGACGACGATGGTTTCAACCAGGATCCGATCGCTTTCGTTGACCATCATACCGCGCACAAAACTCTGGTCGATCTTGATCACAGCGATCGGTAGTTTTCGCAAGTAGGACAAGCTTGAGTAACCGGTGCCAAAGTCATCGATCGCCAGCGTGATCCCAAGCTGGCGAAGTTCATGGAGCCGTTCTATCAATTCCTGGGTGTGCACCAGCAGGGCGTCCTCGGTTATTTCCAGCTCCAGGACGGTGGCGCTCACATGATGCGCATCAAGCATGGCTTGCACTTGAGAAATCATATGGGGGCGGCGCAGGTCGCTGGCATTTTGGTTCACGGCCAGCCGCATGCCAAGTTGCCACAACCCCAGACGCTGCCATTGCCCCACCTGGCGCAGCGATTCATTCAGCACCCACTGGTCAATCGCCACCAGCAAGCCAGACTTTTCGGCAATGGCGATGAACGCCCCGGGCATCACCAAACCATGGCCGGGCCGTTGCCAACGCACCAGCGCCTCGGCTCCGACCAGTTCTCCACTTGCGAGCTTGAACTTGGGTTGGTAATAAACCTTTAGCTCCTGGCGTTCAATGGCGCCCGCCAATTCCGTTTGAATTGAAAATTTTTGGGCATTGTCCTGGCTCATTTGTGCCATGTAGGAGGCACTGCGGTTGCGTCCGGACAGTTTGGCTTCGTACATGGCAATGTCGGCATTGCGCAGCAACAGATCAGGGGTGTCGCCATCTACCGGGAAAATGGCAATGCCGGCTGACGCCATCGGAATGTAGTGAACGCCCTGGCCCAGCATCATCGGGGCCCGCAACTGATCCAGCAGATTGGTCACCACCACATGGGCATTCTGACTATTGGTCATCGGCAACAAAATAACAAACTCGTCCCCGCCCAGGCGCGCCACTGTGTCCTCCGCACGCACCGCCAGTTGGAGGCGTTTGGCAATCATCTTCAGCAACTCATCACCGACCAAATGGCCGAGGCTGTCGTTGACTTCCTTGAAGTGATCAAGATCGATGAACAAGAGGGCGAAGGTTTGATGGCGCCGCTGGGAAAAAGAGATGAGCTGGCCAATGCGGTCGTTGAACAAGGCCCGATTGGGCAAGCCAGTGAGGCTGTCATACGAAGCCATTTTCAACATCTGGGACTGCACGGCACGCAGCGGGGTCAAGTCGGTCTGGATGGCAATGTAATGGATCACCTCGCCCTGTGCATCCAGCACCGCGTTGATGTTGCTCCAGACCGTGTAGTAGCCGCCCGCGGAGGTCCGGTTGCTGATCTCGCCGGACCAGCGTCCCTCCTGCGTCAGGGCTTGCCACATGGCTTGGTAGAAGTCAGCATCCTGACGCCCGGATTTCAGGATATTGGTGCGATGGCCGAGCACCGAGGACTCAGAAAACCCTGATTGTTGGGTAAATGCCGGATTGACCCGAACGATGTGGGTTTGCGGATCGGTCACGATGATGGCTTCCGCCGCCGTCATGAAAACCGACTCGCTCAGCAGGCTCTGGCGCTGCTTGTCCTTGATGTCAGTGATGTCGGTCGAGATGCCGCCCACACCGTAGAGCCGACCCTGCGCATCATGCAAGGGGAACTTGCGCGTCAGGAACGCCACCGAGCCTTGCGCGCCGCCAACATGAAACTGCTCCTCCAGCGTCACCGACTCACCAGTGCGCAGCACCTGCGCATCGGTCTCGGATTGCAGGATCGCATCACGCAAGGGCAGGAAATTTTCACGCTTGTGACCCAGCACCTGGTCCCTTGGACGGCCCAGGAATTTGAGCAGCGGCTGGTTGGCCAGCATCATGCGGCCCGTGGTGTCGGCGGCCGACACCAGGTTGTCACTGCTGTCGAGCAGCCTTGCAAAAATGTGTTGCTCGGTCTCATGGGCAGCCTCCAGGCTGCGGTCCACCAGCAGCACCAGCACATGGTTATCCAGGTGGTAGTCCAGCGACAGTTGGATCAAATGGGCGTCAAGCACACGAGGCTGGTTCTGCGCATCGGTCAGCGTCAGCTTTTGCAGCACCAAGGGGTCACCGTGGCGCACATCGCGCAGTGCCACGTGCAGGCGGGTGCGGTCGTCGCGGCCCAAGCCCTGGAACAGGCGGTTGTCAAATCCCGCCTGCGATTTGCGGGTGCCCAGCAAGACCGCTGCCCGCTCGTTGAGGTTTTCGATCAGGCCTTTGGCTTCGACCACCAGGGCAGGTAGCGGCATTTGTTCAAACATCGACTGGTAGCGTTTGCGCGACAACGCCAGATCTTGCTGGGACGCGCGAAGTTCCTCGTTTTGCAGTTCGAGTTCGATCTGGTAAATGCGCAAATCTTCCAGCAACTTGGCCACTTCGACCGGGATGATGCCGGGCCAGTCAACACTGGATTCCTGGGGTTGCACCTGCGCCTGAGCGCGCAATTTAAGCTGCTGCAACCGCTCGGTGACGGACTCTGGCCTCGCCATCATGCCGCCGCCAGTTGCTGCTGGCGCCACGCTGTGATGTTGATATGACTCACCACGGCGCCGGGCTGCTCGCCACCGACGGTGGACACATGCATGACAAACCAGCGCTCCTCAGTCAGGGAGTGACACGGGTATTCAAGTGAGAAATGGTGACGCTTGCCTTCAAGTACCTCGCGCACACCACGACGCGCGGCACTGGCGGTGTTGTCATGCGGCTCATGCAGTTCCTTGCAGACATCCAGGTAATTGATGCCCGGCCCGGAGTGCGCCATATCGGCATCCCCGTTCTCGATCGCAAAGTGGCGCCAGGCACTGTTGACCAGGGTGATGACGCCATGGGTATTGAGCACAGCAATGTGCTCGGCCAGGGCATCGATGATGTGCTGCAGGCGCGACATTTCGTGCAACGCGGTCACATCCATGAAGGTGGTGACCGCCCCTTTGGCCGACGAGGACGGCACGCTGTAGGGCAGCATGCGCACCAGGTAATGCAGGCCATTGACGCCGCGCACTTCTTTCTCCACCTTGTCGCCATCCTTGAGCGTGCGGCTCAGGTCGGCGATCAGTTCGGGGTAGAGCAACGTGTGGGCCAGGTCGTCCAGCGGGCGACCGAGGTCCGAGTCGCGCAGCTTGAAGATGCGGGTCGCATCCGGGCTGAAACGGGTTAGTTTCAGGTTTTCATCAACGAACACCGTGCCAGCCGGAACCACTTGTGCCATGTTGTCGAGGTCGGCATTGAGGCGATTGAGGATGTCGATTTTTTCCTGAAACTCGGCGTTGACGGTGATGAGTTCCTCGTTGACCGATTGCAATTCCTCGTTGGAGCTTTGCAGCTCCTCGTTGGACGCCATCAGTTCCTCGTTGGTGGCGTGCAGTTCCTCGTTGGAGGTTTCCAGCTCTTCCACGGTGGCTTGCAAGCTTTCGCGGGTAGCGGCCAGTTCGCGCTCCAGCACCTCAATGCGCTCGGCGGTTTCGGAGTCCACATCGACACTGGTCAAGGTCTCGCTCGGTGCGGGCGCGCGCAACTGCTCAAAGGCCAGCAAGGTCAGGCGCTCGCCCTCAAACTCTTCTACCGGCCAGGCGCTAAGGCGCAGGTGCTCGGGTTGCCCGTTGGCACTGAGCTTGAGGCGGTCTGAACTGACGCTGCAGCCTTCGCGCCCAGCCTTGAACAACAAGGCAATCGCCACCGGCACCAGCGGTTCGGGCAGGATGCGATTGAGGTCCAGGCTGGCCGAACCTTCGCGCAGTTGCAGGAATTTGTGCACATCACCATAGGAATGCACCAGCTCATGGCGCCCATTGACCAGCACCGCCGCCGGCGGGGCAAAGGCCTTGATCAAGGCGTTAAAGCCCTGGTCCACCGCGCTGCTCTTGATTCGCTTGGCGCGCACATTGAGGCTGCTGCTGCCGGTGTTGCTGGCGTAACCGTAGCCCGACCCGATAGCCGCTTCCATCGGCAGTTTCAGGGGCCGCACCAACTGCCATATCTTGTGCTTGGCGCTGACCGGGGTGAAGTCTTTTTCCATCTCGCTGAGCGACTCACTGGAGCCCAAAAACAGATGGCCGCCGGGCACCAGCGCGTACTGGAACCGCTTGAGCGCGCGCTCTTGCGCCGGGGTCTTGAAGTAAATCAGGGCGTTGCGGCACACCACGAGGTCCATGCGGGTGAACGGCGGATCGGTCAGCATGTTGTGCCGAGCGAACACGATGCATTGGCGCAACTCGTTTTTGACCACAAAATTAGTGCCTTTTTTGACAAAAAAGCGCTCCAGCTGTTGCGGCGATATCTCTGCAGCTATCGACTCGGGGTAGGTTCCCGAGCCTGCGGTTTCGATGTTTTGCTGCTCTACATCGGTGGCAAAAATCTTCAGTGTGGGCCAATGCTTGAGCTGGTCAAACGTCTCCAAAAAAAGCATGGCGATGGAGTACGCTTCTTCCCCCGTCGAGACGGCGGCCGACCAGACCCGAATCGTGTCGCCCGCCTGTTTTTTGGCGACCAGGGTGTCGATGATCTGGCGCCCGAGAATCTCGAACGCTTCGCTGTCCCGGAAAAAACTGGTCACCGGGATCAGCAGTTCGCGGCGCAGGGTGAGCACTTCGTTTCGGTCATCTAACAGCAATTCGAGGTAGGCTGCCAGCGTGGGGGTCTGGCGCACGGTCATACGCCGCTCAATGCGCCGCGAGACCGTGCCCGGCTTGTATTCCTGAAAATCGATGCCACCGACCTTGAGCAGCAATTGCAGGATGCCAGTGACGGCGTCCTCAGGGCTGAGCGCCAGGACGCGCCCGGATGCTTCATTCAGCAAGCTGGAATTCACATCCGGCTGATTCAGGATCAGCGCCAGAATACGTGGCCCAATTTTTTCAATCGGCAGGATGGCATCAACCAGGCCGGTCGCAATGACGCTGCGCGGCATGCCATCAAACTTGGCATTCTCTGGCTCTTGCGCGATGAGAAAACCGCCTGCATCGTTGATGGCCGACGCACCCCGGGTGCCATCCGAGCCGGTGCCGGACAGGATGACCCCGACCGACCGCGCCCCATAATGCGCCGCCACCGACTTGAAAAAGACATCAATCGGCAGCGTCAGGGTGCGCGGATTTTTGGGGGTAAGTCGCAACAAGCCTTCGCCCATGTGCATGACGGAGCCGGGCGGGATCAGGTAAACATGGTTGGGCTTGATCGGCATGTCTTGCTCCACCATCAACACCGGCATCTGGGTGTGGCGCGAAAGCAGGTTGGCCATCATGCTTTTGTGGTCCGGCGACAGGTGCTGTATCACCACATAAGTGGCCCCGGAGTCCGGGACCAGGTCATCAAACAAACGTTCCAGTGCTTCCAAACCTCCAGCCGAGGCACCGATAGCGACAACGTGGGGCAAGGGAAGGGCCTGGGCCGCCTTATTGAGAGTGTCAGACATAGAGAACCTATTACATTTACGTGAAAACCGATCAGAATCAGATGCGCCTCAAGCTAGCTGGCATGGTCGGAAGTCACTACCGGAATACACTGAACTTGAGCGATGTCAATTTTTGTCCAGGACATTATTTTAATCCATGACCCAGATCAAAACTTCAATGTCAAATCCCGTCGGCGAACTGCTGAGCCAGGCCGCGATGGAACAGGCCACCGGTCTGAGCCGCGAAGTGCTTCGAAAGTGGGAACTGCGCTACCAGTTTCCCGTGCCTCTGCGCGGTGCGCGTGGACAGCGCCTGTTCGTCCCTGCGGACGTTGAGAAACTGCAACTCCTCAAACGACTAATTAACCAGGGTCTGCGCCCTGCCAAGCTCATGGGCCTGTCGGTGGCTGATTTGCAGGCGCTGATGGTGCTTGATTCTCCTGCGCACGAATCAGCACGGAATGCCCCACAAGACGAGACGCTTATCCCCGGCCTTCTGGCTTGCTTGGTGCCAGGGTCGGCGCCTTTGAAAGTGCGAAATTTCCTGGAAGCACAGGTCCTCGCGCTGGGCTTGTCGCACTTTGTCGACCGGACCCTGCCGGCCTGTAATCTGGCAGTGGGTAATGCCTGGGCACAAGGCCATTTAGGCGTACACGCGGAACACCATTACACCGAGTCGGTGCGCCAGGTTGTACTGCGTGGGCTGTTCCATTTGCCGACTTGCCACCAGTTGCCCCGGGTGCTGCTGACCACGCCGCCAGGGGAAATTCACGGCCTGGGTTTGTTAGCCCTGCATGCCGCCTTGACCTTGCAGGGCGCCGACTGCGTCAACCTCGGCACCCAGACTCCCGTGGCCAACGTGGTGCAAGCGGTGCAGGACTGGGGGGCCACAGTCGTGGCGATCTCGGTGAGTGTTTGCTTTGTTCCAGAGGCACTGCAGCGCTACGTCAAGGCCCTGCGCCAGCAGTTGCCACCCGCCTGTGCGCTGTGGCTGGGCGGCCAAGGCAGCCAGTGCCTGGAGAGTGATGCGGTCACCGGTCTGCACGTCTTTCAAACCACTGGGCAAGCGGTACAGGTCTGGCAAAAGTGCCACGCTCACGCCATTCAATAGCTACTAATTTAATAGCTATCTACCAAAGTAAGGCGGGGGCTAGGACCCTATTTGGCTCTTAACCCTGGCGGATCTTGCGCACCAGCGCCGACGTCGAGTACCCATCCACAAACGGCAGTGCCAGTGCCCGACCACCATACGATTCCACCACCCGGGTCTCGGCCAGCTTGGCCATGTCGTAGTCGCCGCCTTTAACCAGAATGTCAGGTTTGATGTCCGCAATCAGCTCAATTGGGGTGTCTTCGTCAAACCAGGTCACCAGGCTGGTGGCGGCCAGGGCGGCCATCACAAAAGCGCGGTCGGCTTCGTTGTTCAGCGGGCGGTCCGGCCCTTTGCCCAGGCGCTTGGCAGAGGCATCAGTGTTCAGCGCCACCACCAGGCTGGCGCCCAGCGCGCGGGCCTGCGCCAGGTACATCACATGGCCGCGGTGCAGCACGTCAAACACGCCATTGGTAAACACCAGGGGCCGGGGCAGGCGCTGAATGCGCTCCACCACTTGCGTGCGACCGCAAATTTTGTCTGAAAGCGCAGAAATGGTGGGTATGTCCGTCATGCCTTCGATGCTAGCAGGCCGGGCTAATCTATTAAGCTACTGTTTTGCCTGTTGGCATAGGCATAATTCCTTCACTTTATGAACCTCGTTACCGTCAACACTGACACCATCCGCATCGGCACACCGATTCCGCTTTCACTCTGGGATGTGAATGGGATTTTGATCGCGCCCAAGGGCTTCGTCATCCGCAGCCAGGCCGATCTCGACCAGGTGGTCGCGCAGCGCCAGCAACTCTACATCGACGTGGCCGAGTCTGAAGTGCACAGGCGCGCTTATGTCGGAAAACTCCGCAGCATGGTGACCGACGAGAAGGCGCTGGGTGAAATTGCCGAAAGCCAGTTTTCTTCGTTCGAGCTGGAGCGCACCCGTGACATCACCCTCAGCGACGAGCCCGATTGGCTGGACCTGCAGGAGCAGACCCACGCCATGCTGCGGGATAGCAACGCCGAGAGTTTTTGCGCCCGGCTGGACAAACTTCAGTTGCAGCTCAATCGGCACGCCCGCACCAACCCGGATGGCACCTTGTTTGCCCTGATTCATCTCTCCAGCACCGAGTTACGCCGGTACAGCGCGACCCACGCTATGTTGGTCAGTGTGATGTGCAGCCTGGCCGCGCGCGAAGTTCTGAAATGGCCAGCCGCGCTGGAAGACTCCCTGTGCAAAGCCGCACTCACCATGAACATCGGCATGACCGAGCTGCAAGACCGGTTGGCCGTGCAAAAAGAGCAGCCCAACCTGGAACAAGCCCGCCAGATCGAACACCATGGTGCCCGGGGCTTGAGCCTTCTGATGCAGCGCGGCGTGACCGACCCGCTCTGGCTGGAAGCGGTGGTCGACCACCACACCAAAACTCCCGGACCGCTGGCCGTACGGTCTGAGGCCCAGCGAATGGCCCGCATGATCCAGCGTGCCGACATGTTTGCCGCGCGTCTGGCCCCGCGTGCCTCTCGCACTTCTGAGTCGCCTGCCAGCGCCATGCAAGCCATTTACTTCGATGAAAATCGCCAGGTCGACGCGGCCGGCGCCGCCTTGATCAAGGCCACCGGCATTTACTCGCCCGGCTCATTCGTAAGACTGGCATCAGACGAAATTGCGGCCGTCATCAAGCGCGGCAGTAACACCACGACGCCCCGCGTGGCTGTGGTGATCAACCGCACAGGCATGCCCACCGGCGAACTGATCGTGCGCGACACCAGCAAGCCCGACTACAAGATCGTGGCCGGTGTGTCGCACCGCGACGTCAAGGTACAAATCAACCTGGAACGGCTGCTGGCCCTGACCAAACCGACCGCGACCGATCGTCGCTGGTAACGTGTTGCGGGGCACCCACGGCCCCTTCCTCTTTCACAATTCAAGCGCCATGACCCCAATGGGTACAAGGGTAAAGGTCCACTTGCCACGATAAATTACCAACCGGTCACAAAATAACCGATTCGTAATTTATCAACTATGCACCGCCCACCCTGCCGCCATCCCGCTTCTCTTTCGCTTCCTGCCACCCTGCATGAAGCTCGCAGCGAGGGCGCACGGCCATGAAAATCGCGATCATTGGCTCGGGCATCTCGGGTTTGGCGGCTGCGCATGCGCTGCACGGCAAAGCCGACCTCACGCTGTTTGAGGCGGGAGACTATTTTGGCGGCCATACCCACACCGTCGACCTCACGCTGCCCGGCCCGAATGGCCTGGTAACGCACGGCGTAGACACCGGTTTTCTGGTGTTCAACGAGCGCACTTACCCGCAACTCATCAAGCTGTTTGCCGAACTCGGTGTCGCTGCCGTGCTGTCTGACATGTCGTTCTCGGTTCAGGTTCCTGACGGGCGTGGACATGGCCCACTGGAGTGGAGCGGTTCCTCGCTGAACACCGTGTTTGCCCAGCGCAGCAACCTGGTCAACCCGCGCTTTTTGCGCTTGCTGCGCGACGTGCTTCGGTTTAACGCACTGGCCACCGACCTGGCCAAGCGCGGCGCCGAAGCCGCATTAATGCAACCCCTTTCCGACTTTTTGCAGCAACACAAGTTGTCTGCAGAGTTTCGGGATTGGTATTTGTTGCCGATGCTGGGCTGCATCTGGAGTTGTCCGACTGATCAGATGCTGCGGTTCCCCGTGGCAACCATGATCCGGTTTTGTCATAACCACGGTCTGTTGCAAGTCACCAACCGCCCTCAGTGGTGGACCGTGGCCGGGGGCGCACGCCACTACGTTGAAAAAATTGTGGCCCAGGTGGCCGACAAGCGCCTCAACAGCCCGGTGGACCGCATCACGCGCGAGGCCCACGGCGTATCGGTCACCTCGCGAGGCCAGACCGAGCGTTTTGACAAGGTGGTGCTGGCCTGCCACGCCGACCAATCACTGCGACTGCTGGGCAACCCCAGCCCGGGCGAGGTCGAGGCGCTGAGCGCCATCCGCTACCAGCCCAACCGCGCCGTGCTGCACACCGACACCTCGGTGCTGCCGCGCCAGCGCCGGGCTTGGGCGGCCTGGAATTACGAACGGGCTGCGCGCCCCAGCAGCACGACATCGGCCCAACAAACCCCTTCAGACGCCCGCGTCTGCCTGCACTACCTGCTCAACCTGTTGCAGCCCTTGCCCTTCGAGCAGTCGGTGGTGTTATCACTGAACCCGGTGCACGCGATCGACCCAAGCCAGGTTCACGGCACTTTTGAGTACGACCACCCGGTGTTTGATGCCGCCGCCATCCGGGCCCAAGGCCAGATCCCGGCGCTGCAGGGCCAGCAACACACCTATTTTTGTGGCGCCTGGACCGGCTACGGTTTCCATGAGGACGGGCTTAAATCCGGCTTCGATGTGGCCGCCCGGCTGCTGCAACTGGTCTGATGTGCCGCAATGAATCACCCTGTTGATACCGCGCCGCCCCAGCCCTTGATCGGGTTTGGCGAGGTGCGCCACACACGCCTGAAGCCGGTGCGACATGCTTTTGTTTACCCCACTTATTTTTTGATGCTGCCAATGCGCGCCATGCAGCGCAACGGTGCCGGACTACTGCCACGCAACCGCTGGTCGCCGCTGAGCTTTTTTGATGCCGACCACGGCGATGGCCGCTGCCCCGAACTCGGCGGCGCACTGGCCTGGCTGGATGAACTTCTGGCCCGGCAAGGCATTGACGGCGCCGACGGCGAAGTCTGGCTGCACTGCTACCCGCGCGTGCTGGGTTTTGCCTTCAAACCGGTCAGCTTCTGGTACTGCCACCGCGCGGACGGAACCCTGCGCGCCATCGTGGCCGAAGTCAACAACACCTTTGGCGAACGCCACTGCTACTTGCTGGATGCACCGACGTTTGGTGTCGAGCAAAGTGCCGCCAAGGTCTTTCATGTGTCGCCGTTTTGCCCGGTGGAAGGCAGCTACCGCTTTCGTTTCATGGTCACCCCCGGGCGCACCCACACGGTGGCCCGCGTTGACTTTGATGACCTGACGGGCCCGCTGATCGAGACCCGTGTCAGCGGCAAGTTGCAGCCCTTGAGCGCCCAGAGCGTTCGCCACGCGCTGTGGCACTACCCCGCCATGACGCTGGGCGTGGTGCTGCGCATCCACTGGCAAGCGCTGCAGCTTTTCATCAAACGCGTCCGGTTTTTTGGCAAACCCAAGCCGCCCACCGCTTTCACCACCCGCTGAGCCCCGAGGTCCCCCATGAACACCCTGAACCGCACCACCGCCCCCGCGTTTTCCATTCCTCAAGGTACACCGGCCGCAGCCCGCAGTGTGCTGAAACTGCTTAAAAACCTGCGCCACGGCAGCCTCACGCTGCAACTGCCCGACGGCTCGATGCATCGCTTTGGCAGCGAGGACTTGCCCCACGCCACGCTGCACCTGAACAACTGGAAGGTGTTTTCAGCCGCGCTCAAATCGGGCGACATCGGCTTTGCCGAAACCTACATTGCCGGTGACTGGAGCACCCCCAACCTGACCGAACTGCTGCGCGTACTGGTGAAAAACCGGGCCGAAGTCGAAAACGTCATTTATGGCTCCTGGGCCGGGCGCCTGCTGTACCGCCTCAAGCACCTGCTGAACCGCAACACCCGCGCCAACAGCCAGAAAAACATCCACGCGCACTACGACCTCGGCAATGGTTTTTACAGGTTGTGGCTGGACGAAACCATGAACTACTCAGCGGCCATTTTTGACGGCAACCTGGACCAGCCGATGGCGCGCGCGCAAAACACCAAGGTGCGCCGTGCGCTCTCGCTGGCCGGTGTCAAAGCGGGTGACCGGGTCCTGGAGATCGGTTGCGGCTGGGGCGCGCTGGCCGAAATGGCGGCGGCCGAATTCGGCGCCTCGGTGGTCGGCGTCACGCTCAGCACCGAGCAACTGGCATATGCCCAGACGCGCCTACAAAACCTGGGCGTGGCGACCGGCCCCAGCCAGCAGGCCGACCTGCGCCTGCAGGATTACCGCGACATCACCGACGCCCCGTTTGACGCCATCTGCTCGATTGAAATGGTCGAAGCCGTCGGGCGCGAATATTGGCCCACCTACTTCGCCACCGTGGCGCGTTTGCTCAAACCGGGCGGGCGCGCCTGCGTGCAGAGCATCGTGATTGACGATGCGCTGTTTGAGCGCTACGTGGGCTCTACCGACTTCATCCAGCAGTACATCTTTCCGGGTGGCTGCCTGCCGTGCCCACGCGAATTCCGGGCGCAAGCCCACGCTGCCGGGCTTGATGTGGTGGACGAATATGCCTTTGGCCACGACTATGCCGAGACCCTGCGCCGATGGCGCGATGCCTTTGTAGCGAAGCGGGCGCAGGTGCTTCACAACGGCTTTGATCAGCGCTTTATCCACATCTGGGAGTTCTACCTGTCGTATTGCGAAGCCGCCTTTGAAGAGGACAACATCGAAGTCGTCCAGTTCACCCTGCAAAAGCGCGCCTGAGGGCCAAGCTGCCATGCCACGTCGGCGCAGTTTGCTCGTTGCCACCATGTCCAGCTTACTGGCGGGCTGGTCAGCCTCGGGCTGGGCAAAAGCTTTGGAACCGGCAACGACTGAGGTGGGCACGCTGCTGAACGGCGCGCAACGGTCGGGCACGGCGCGCCTGCGATTTTTTGGTTTTGACGTTTACGACGCCACCCTCTGGATCACCCCGGGTTTTCAAGCCTCGCGTTATGAGCAGCACCCGCTGGCGCTGACGCTGAGTTACTTGCGGAGTTTGAGCGGTAGCGCCATCGCCCAGCGCTCCCTGAAGGAAATGCGTCGCGCCACATCGATCACGCCAGAGCAAGCGCAGCGCTGGCTGACCGAGATGCAGGCAGCGTTTCCCGATGTGAAGGCAGGCGACCGCCTCACCGGGCTGCACAGTCCCGGCGTGGGAGCGCGCTTCTGGTTTAACGGCCAGCCGCGTGCCGAGATTCGCGACCCCGAATTCAGTCGCCTGTTTTTTGGCATCTGGCTGGCGCCCTCCACCAGCGAGCCGCAGTTGCGCAGCGATCTGCTGGCACAGGCCGTGCCATGACCGCTGACCCGACATCCACCCTTGCCACCGCCAGCGTGTTCACCTGGCGCGAGGGTTGGCGCTATGGGTTGATGGGTTTTCCGCTGGCGTTTGTCGCCTTGCCGCTGTTTGTGGTGCTGCCTAACCACTATGCCCGCGCTTTTGGCGTGCCGCTGGCCACGCTCGGGGCGCTGCTGCTGGGTGCCCGTCTGTTTGACGCCGTGATCGACCCGCTGCTGGGGCGCTGGAGCGACCGCCTGTTTGCGCGCTCCCTCTCCGCCGTGCTGGCCTGGGGCGCGCTGGCAGCGCTGCTGTTGGGCCTGGGGTTTGCAGCCTTGTTTTTTCCGCCGGTGCGCGACCTGCCGGCCTTGCTGATCTGGGCCGCATTGAGCCTGCTGCTGACCTACGTGGCCTACAGCGCCCTGAGCATCCTGCACCAATCGTGGGGCGCGATGCTGGGCGGCGACGAGCGCCAGCGCAGCCGGGTGGTGGCGTGGCGCGAAGGGCTGGGGCTGGTAGGTGTCATTTTTGCATCCATTACGCCTGTAGCCCTCGGCCTGCCTGCGACAACAGCTCTTTTTTTCATAGCATTGACAACCGGCTGGCTGGCTTGGCGGGTTGCGCGGCAGCCAAGCCTTGGCGCCGCTCGCCCGCTTGATGGGTTTATCCAATCGCCCCTTTGGCTGCCATTTTCCCGGCCCGGCTTTCGGGCCTTGCTGGCGGTGTTCATGGTCAACGGCATTGCCAGTGCGGTGCCAGCCACGCTGCTGCTGTTTTTTGTACAAGACCGGCTGCAAGCGCCGGCATCGACCGAGCCGCTGTTTTTAGGCAGCTACTTTCTGAGCGCGGCACTGTCGATTCCGCTGTGGTTGCGCGTGGTGCAAAGCCTCGGGCTGGCGCGTGCCTGGGGCCTGGGTATGTTGCTGTCGGTGGCGGTATTTGTGTTCGCCGCGACCCTTGGCGTGGGCGATGTGGCGGCGTTTGTGGCGGTGTGTGCCTTGTCCGGCGTCGGACTGGGCGCCGACCTGGCCTTGCCCGGTGCGCTGCTGGCCGGCACCATCCAGGCCAGCGGCGACCGGGGCCGGGCCGAGGGCGCTTACTTTGGCTGGTGGAATTTCGCCACCAAGCTCAACCTGGCACTGGCCGCCGGGGTCGCGCTGCCGCTGCTCGGCGCGCTGGGCTACGTGCCCGGCACCCGCGATGCCACCGCCCTGAACACCCTGACCCAAGCCTATTGCCTGCTGCCGTGCGCGCTCAAGCTGATCGCGGCCGGTCTTTTGTACTCACTCATCCTCCGAAAGACACCATGAACAGACGCTTACTTTTGGCCGCCGGTGCCGCTGCTTCCTCCGCCCTGGCGCTGGTCGGCTGTGCCTCACAGCGCATCGAGACCTACGCCGCGCAGACGCCGGTGCTCGATTTGCAACAGTATTTCAACGGCACACTCGACGCCTACGGCATCTTCACCGACCGCTCGGGCGCTGTCGTCAAGCGCTTCACGGTGGTCATGCAGTGCAACTGGCAGGGCGATGCGGGCGTGCTGGACGAAGACTTCACCTACTCGGACGGCAGCGTGCAAAAACGCATCTGGCACCTGACCAAGCTGGCCGATGGCCGCTTCAGTGGCCGCGCCGATGACGTGGTGGGCGAGGCGCTGGGCGAGAGCCGGGGCAACGCTTTTCATTGGGCCTACACCCTGAGCTTGCCGGTGAATGACAAAGTCTATGACGTTCAGTTTGACGACTGGATGTACCTGATGACCGACAAAGTGATGCTCAACAAAGCCAGCATGCGCAAGTTCGGCGTGCATTTGGGCGAAGTGACCTTGTCATTTGCCAAACGCTAAAGCCATTCAATCTTTAAGCCAAATCAGGCTCTAGCCCCCGTTCTTTCTGCGTAAGCAGCTATAAAAATAATAGTAATTAACCCATGAACCTGCTTCCTTCCCTGAACCCGCCGCTGCAGGACTGGCGTGGCAAAACCGTCTGGATTGTGGGCGCCTCCACCGGCATCGGCCACGCCACCGCCGCCGCGCTGCACGGCCTGGGTGCGCGCGTGATCGTGTCAGCGCGCAAGGCGCTGGCACTGAACGCCTTTGTGCAGCAGTTTCCCGGCGCCCAGGCGCTGGCACTGGACGCCACCGACCCGCAGGCGGTACAAACGGCGGCTCAGCTGTTGCTGGCCCAAGGTCCGCTCGATCTGGTGATGTACTGCGCCGGGCATTACCAGGCGATGCGCGCCGACGCCATGGACTTGCCTGAATTTCGACGCCACATCGAGGTCAACTACCTCGGTGCCCTGAACCTGTTGCACGCGGTCTTGCCCGCCCTGCTGGCCCGGGGCGCGGGCCATCTCAGCCTGGTTGGGAGCGTGGCGGGCTACCGGGGACTGCCGCAGAGTCTGGCCTATGGTCCGACCAAAGCGGCGCTGATCAACCTGGCCGAGACCTTGTACCTGGACCTGCGGCCCAAAGGCCTGGGCGTGTCACTCATCAACCCCGGGTTTGTTGCGACGCCGTTGACCGCGGGCAACGCCTTCGCCATGCCCGCGCTCCTGACGCCTGAGCAGGCCGCCCGCGCCATCGTGCAGGGCTGGGCCGACGGCAAGTTTGAGATTCATTTCCCCAAACGCTTTACCCTGTGGATGAAAGCCTTGCGCTGGCTACCAGATCGCGTGTTTTTTTACCTGCTTGGACGGGCCACCCCATGATGCAAATCACCTCTCAAACCACACTGGACCGCGTCGCCACCTATTTCGAGACCCTGACGCCGCAGAGCGTGGCCGACCTTGAAAACTTTTACGACGCCAACGCGCGCTTCAAAGACCCGTTCAACCAGGTGCAGGGCGTAGCCGCCATCCGGCACATCTTCGAGCACATGTTTGTGGCGCTGGAGGCCCCGCGTTTTGTTATCACCGGCCAGGTGGCGCAGGGGCGGCAGTGCTTCATGACGTGGGAATTCCGCTTTCGCTTCAAGCGGTTTTTGCGGGGCAAGGAGCAAACCATCCTGGGTACCTCGCATCTGGTGTTTTCCGAGCAGGGCTTGATCACCTTGCACCGCGACTACTGGGACGCGGCTGAAGAGCTGTACGAAAAGCTGCCCGTGGTGGGCGGCTTGATGCGTTGGTTGAAGAAGCGCGCCAACAGTTAGATTGCGGGGGCGCTGGTCGACGATGGTGCCGACTTAACCGGGCATCACGCTCGATTGCCATTCCGTTTTACGACGCGGTTCCCACCAGGCGCGAACGGTGGCAAACACGTTGCGGCAACCAGTGCAGCGGTACTGACCGGTTGGCAGCAACGCGCCGCTGAGGGCGCGCTCAATCACGCGCTGGTAACTGGTAGCGCCGCATTCACGGCATTTGTAGACGGTATTGTTGGTAGCCATAGTGATAACACTTTATGCCAAACGCCTTTGATTTTCCACAAGCCACCGTGTAAAACGATGTAAGCCTCGTATCGATTTTTAAGTCGGCCGGGTCTCGATAAAGCTCGGGCGCAGCATCAGTTTGTCATGCAGCTTTTGCAAATTGGGGTAGTCGGTGCGCCAATCGATTTGCGGAAAACGAAAATCCAGATAACCCAGCGCCACGCCCACCGCAATGTCGGCCAAGCTGAGGTAAATGCCGGCGCAAAAAGCTTTCTCGCCCAAGCCCAGGCTCATGGCCGTCAGGGAAGCTTGCACTTTGCCCAATTGGCGGTCAATCCAGGCTTGGCTGCGCTGCTCTTGAAAGCGCCCAACCCAGGTCGACTCCAGGCGGGCCAGGATCGAGGCATCCAGCACGCCATCGGCCAGGGCTTCCCAGGTCTTGATCTCGGCGCGCTCACGGCCCATGGCGGGAATCAGCTTGCCGACCGGTGACAAGGTATCGAGGTATTCCACAATCACACGCGAGTCAAACAGCGCCTCGCCACCTTCCATGATCAGGCACGGCACCTTGCCCAGCGGGTTGGATTCCGAGATGGTGGTCTGCGCCGCCCAGACGTCTTCCGTCACAAACTCAAAGTCGAGTTTCTTCTCGGCCATGACGACGCGTACTTTTCGTACATAAGGGCTGGAGTGGGATCCGATTAATTTCATGGGCGGTCTAGGGTTGCAGTAGCGTTCATTCTATACAGGCGCGTTGACCCAAATCACCTTTTAAGTGGGCGTGGCGCGCCCCCTACAATCCGCGCATGAATTTCACTGCCATCTCCGCCCTTTCTCCTCTTGACGGCCGCTACGCCGCCAAGCTTGCCAAACTCCGCCCCGTCATGAGCGAACAGGGTTATATGCAGCGCCGCGTGCAAGTGGAGGTGGCGTGGTTCATCGCCCTGAGCGACTGCGGCTTTGCCGAGTTCAAACCGTTGACCCCTGGCGCCCGCACTTACCTGATGGGCCTGGTCAAGAATTTCTCGGAAGCCGACGGCGAAGCCATCAAGGCGATCGAGAAAGTGACCAACCACGACGTCAAAGCGGTCGAATACTGGATGAAGTCCAAGTTTGACGCCCGCCCCGAGCTGCTTGCCGCCGGTGAGTTTGTGCACTTTGCCTGCACCAGCGAAGACATCAACAACACCAGCCACGCGCTGCAACTCAAGGCCGGTCGCGACCAGGTGCTGCTGCCGGCGCTGGACGCCGTCATTGCCAAGCTGCGCGAGATGGCGCACGCCTTTGCCGAGGTGCCGATGCTCAGCCGCACCCACGGCCAGACCGCCAGCCCGACCACCGTGGGCAAAGAAATCGCCAATGTGGTGGTGCGCCTGAACGCCACCCGCGAACGCATCGCCAGCATCAAGCTGATGGCCAAGATGAACGGTGCGGTGGGCAACTTCAACGCCCACCTGTCGGCCTGGCCCGAGTTTGACTGGGAAGCCTTCAGCCGCAAAGTGATCGAAACGCCCGAGCCGGTCGGCCTGGGCCTGACTTTTCAGCCCTACAGCATCCAGATCGAGCCGCACGACTACATGGCCGAGTTGTTTGACGCCATCGCCCGCACCAACACCATCCTGATTGACTGGTCACGCGATGTCTGGGGTTATGTCTCGCTGGGTTACTTCAAACAGCGCCTGCGCGAGGGCGAAGTGGGTAGTAGCACCATGCCGCACAAGGTCAACCCGATTGATTTCGAGAACGCCGAAGGCAACCTGGGCCTGGCCAATGCGCTGCTCAAGCACCTGAGCGAAAAGCTGCCGATTTCGCGCTGGCAGCGCGACCTGACCGACAGCACGGTGCTGCGCAACATGGGCGTGGCCATGGGTTACGCCTTGCTGGCCTACCAATCGCTGTTGACCGGTTTGGGCAAACTCGAACTCAACGAGGCCGCCATCGCGCAAGACCTGGACGACTCCTGGGAAGTGCTGGCCGAGCCGATCCAGACCGTGATGCGCCGCTTTGGCCTGCCCCAGCCTTACGAGCAACTCAAGAAGTTCACCCGCGGTGAGCCGATGACGCGCGAGCTGATGCAAGGCTTCATCGCCAATCTGGTCATCCCCGAAGAAGACAAAGCCCGTTTGATGCAAATGACCCCCGGCAGCTACACCGGCAAGGCGGCGGAACTTGCTCGCCGCGTCTGATGGCGATCAAATCCACCATCTTCAAAGCCAGTCTGCAAATTGCCGACATTGACAACGCGTATTACGCCGACCATGCGCTGACCCTGGCTCGGCACCCGAGCGAGACCGACGAGCGCATGATGATTCGCCTGTGCGCGCTGGCCTTGCAGGCGCACAAGCTGCAAACCGTCTGCGGCGGCGATGCCACGCTGGCCTTTGGCGCCGGTTTGAGTGACCCCAACGAGCCCGATGCCTGGCTGCGTGACTACACCGGCCTGACCCGGCTCTGGCTGGAGGTTGGCCAGCCCGAAGACAAGCCGCTGCTCAAAGCCTGTGGCCGTGCCGACGAGGTGGTGCTGTACTGCTTCAACCACGCGGCTGAAGTGTGGTGGCGCACGATGGAAGCCAAGCTGGCGCGCCCCAAAAACCTGAGCGTGTTCCGCATTCCCACGGTGGCCTCGCTGGCGCTGATCCCGATGGCGCAACGCAGCATGCAGTTGCAGGCCACGATTCAGGAAGGTGTGCTGATGCTGGGCGACGGCACGCTCAATGTTGATATTGAGCCAGTGCGCTGGAAGTAAGCAGGGAATATGTGCCAAATAGGGCTCTAGCCCCTGAGTGGCCTGCGCTAGCAGCTATTATTTAAATAGCATTTCAACGCTTTTCAGCGCCCGTTCTGCATATTTATTGAAGCGCCACGAATGGCCCAGTTGTGTGATGCGGTGCCAGGTGTCGCGCTTTTCGACCGGGCGCATTTGCGTCCAGTACTGCACCTCGGCAAAGCTGCGACCGCAGCCTTTGCATTCCTCGTCGCCCTGGCTGGTGGAGCAAATGGCGATGCACGGCGTGTCGGGCGTGGTGTCGTACCAGACCAGCCAGGCGGCCAGCGCAGCAGGTGAAAGCGCAGTTTCGTCAATAGCCAGCGCCTGGTCGAACACCATGCGGGCATATACCTCGGCCAGCGCACGGGTTTCAGGCGCCAGCGAAAAACCATCCGGCGACGGCTTTTTGCCGCGCCAGTAGTTAATAGCCGACTCGAGGTCGGTGATGTGGATGCGCGCCATGGGGGTCGCATGATAGCCCGCCATTAAATTCAGTTCAGCCGGCCGCGCAATAGCCTTCTGGCGGCGAAAATAGACCTTGTGACACCCTGCGTGCTTGCCGCGCCTCTTTTGACCGAAACGACCCCACCCGTGACCGACACCCTTTCTGCTGACCAGACCCCCGATCCCGACGCCAAAATTGAACAAGCCCGCCTCTGGCGCGACAACGGCTGGACCGCCCACATCCTCAAAAACGAAGACGACGACGGCTGGGCCGTGGCCATGACACGGGACGGCGCGTCAGAACCGGCCTTGATCGGGCCCTGGACCATGGGACGCGACAAGAAAAACCCCAAGCCACTGGACGTTAACGCCTTCAACACGCTGGTCAAAACCGCCTCGGAATTCGTGCGCCGCTCCGAACAGCAACTGCACGCCACGCTGCACCAGAGCATCGCCGTGACGTCCCGCAATGCCCGCATCACGGTGCTGCTCGACATCGTGCCGGACGAAGAAAACCCGACCGCCACCCTGACCGCGCAGGACGACGGTGGCGATGAACTGGCCAAAATTCGCGTGTCGCCCGGTTTCAAGCTCAGCCGGGCCAGCGCTACGGCCTGGGCCGATGGTGGTTTTCAAAAGCTGGCTTGACAATTCACAGGCGCCGCCCACCGACCCCGGTGCTATCCTTTGCCGCATGAAACTAATCGTCAAATGGCTGCTGAGTGCAGCCGCCCTGCTGGCCGTGGCTTATCTGTACCACGGGGTCGAGGTCAAAACCTTCGGCGCCGCGCTGACGGCCGCTTTTGTCATCGGCCTGTTCAACATGATTTTGCGACCGGTGCTGGTGCTGCTGACCTTGCCGGTCACGGTCATCACGCTCGGGCTCTTTTTGTTCGTCATTAATGCGCTGATGTTCTGGTCAGCGGCTGGCGTGCTGCAGGGGTTTTATGTGCGCGACTTTGGCGCGGCGCTGCTGGGCTCGCTGATTTACTCGGCCTTTGGCATCGTGATCGACTCAGCGATCGAGCGCTTGTTCCTTAAGTAAGGCCTCCACCTGCCGGTGCCGTGTGTCGATGATGGACGCGTCGATGTGGTCCACCGCCAGCTTGCTCGCGCGATCGTTTTTCATTAATTCCTGCGCCGCCTTCAGGCGGTCCAGCGCCGCCGGGTAGTCCAGCATGGCCACATGGGTTTCGGCATCGGCCCGAATGGCGAGCACGGTTTGGCCCTGCGCGGCATACGCGGTCGACAGCAACTGCCAAGCCTGCGCATCGCGCGGGTGCGCCGCCACCCACAGCTGCAAACGCTGCCCGACGTCACGCTCCGTCGCGATGCCCCCCATGGCTGGACCCGCTTGCGTGGCGATCTGCGCCCACAGCAACAACTCAGGACGGCCGGCGTCAGTGGGCACCCCAGCGTTAATGAGCTTCTGCGGGGGATTGATTTGCACCAGCGCTGCCGCATGGGCCAGATCACCCGCGGTCAGAGCGATTTCGGCCTCCAGCAATCGCACCAGTCGTGCGGCGGACGCATCACTGCGCACCAGCCCACTCAGGCGATTGAGAGACACCTTGGCGCTGGCGAAATCACGCAAGCGACTGGCGGCCAGCGCTGCTCCGTACAAAGCTGCCGCCTGCCGAGGGGCTGGCAGTGCCACCAACTGCGGCCCACTCGCCTCCACCAACAAGGCCCGCAGCGAATCAACGCCGGGGTTGGACAGCACACGGGCGCGGGCAGAAACCATGGCGTGCTCAAAAGTGAGCGTGGCTTTCACCGGCTTGGGCACCAGCAAGGCCTGGCGAGACTGCATGTCGGCAATGCGCTCGGTGGTCAATGGGTGGCTGCGCAGATAGGGGTAAGCGCCGTTGTCGTTGAGGCGCGAAGCCTGCTGAAGTTTGTCAAACATCGACACAAAACCCTGCGCCTCAAAACCGGCCTGGGTCATAACGCCGTAGCCCACGCGGTCGGCCTCGCGCTCCATGTCACGCGAAAAATTCAGCTGGTTTTGGGCTGTGACGGCCTGACCACCAACGATCAGCGCGTTGCCGGCATCGGCATTTTTGCTGGCGGCCAGGGCGCCCAGAATCATGGCGCCGATCAGCCACGGCGTTTGCTGGCCTTGCTTGGAAATCAGGCGTGAAATATGCCGCTGCGTGACGTGGCTGAGTTCATGCCCCAGCACTGAGGCCAATTCATCGCGACTGGCCACGATGCCAATCAGCCCCAGATGAACGCCAAAGTAGCCGCCCGGCAGCGCAAACGCATTCACCGTGCGGTCGCGCCCGAGCATGATCTCCCAGGCAAACCGTTCGTCCAGTTCGGGCGACAAATCGCCCCGGGTACGCGATGCCGCCAGCAGTGGCAACCAGATGCCGCGCACATACTCGGCCAGCACCGGGTCGTCAATGTAGTCCGGGTCGCGGTAAATTTCGCGGGCTATGCGGTCGCCCAGGCGGCGCTCGGCACTGGTGCTGATGTCGCTGCCATCACCCAGCGTGGGCAGCAGATTGAGCGGCGGTGCCGCGCTCGACGGGCCGACAGTCGCAGGCGGCATGACGTTGGTTTGCGCCAGCAGCGGCGCAGGGCCAGTCACGCCAATGGCTACTAAAACTATAGCTGCTAACGCAGGTAGCACGGGAGCTAGAGCCCGATTTGTCATAATATTTTTACGCAACATGAATTCCTTGGAGGGCGCATCCGTTGTCGGGCTGAACATCCCGGAGAAGTGCCGCTTAACCGTATGATGCGCGGCTGAGATGAACGTTGTGTAAATCTGGCGTTCGCCCCCTAACTTCTAACTGTAACGAACTTTGCCCCATGAGCACACTCACCCATTTTGACGACCAGGGCCAAGCCCACATGGTCGATGTGGCCGCCAAGGCCAGCACACACCGCATCGGCGTGGCCGGTGGCCGCATCGACATGCTGCCCGCCACGCTCGCCCTGATCGAATCCGGCACTGCCAAAAAAGGTGACGTGCTGGGCATAGCCCGTATCGCCGGCATCATGGCCGCCAAGAAAACCAGCGACCTGATTCCCCTGTGCCACCCGCTGGCACTCACCCGTGTTGCTATTGAATTTGAAACTAGCAAGGCAGCAGGAACTGAGGCTGGCAGCATTTATTGCACGGCAACCGTGGAGACCGTCGGCCCCACCGGTGTCGAAATGGAAGCGCTCACCGCCCTGCAAGTGGCCCTGCTCACCATTTACGACATGTGCAAAGCGGTGGACCGCGGCATGACGATCAACGACTGCAAGCTGTTGGAAAAGCATGGGGGCAAGTCGGGGAGTTATGTAAGTAGTTGATACTGTTCAATTTATTTACAACTGAGTGAGTGCTGGTCGATATTGTTTGTGGACCAGACCAGCACGCCAAAGCCTTGTTTTCTGACTAATTTTTACTTTTGTCCCTCGTTTGTCCCACTGAAGGAAAACGATGGCAACGATTCGCAAGCGCGGAAACACATGGCAAGTACGCATTCGGCGTCAAGGCTACCCAGATGAAACCAAAACACTACCCTCCAAGTTTGATGCAGAGCAATGGGCACGATCCATCGAAGTTGACATGGATCGGGGCCAGTTTGCCTGCCGAGACAAAACTGAGAAAAACACTTTTGGAGATGTGATACGTCGGTACGCTCATGATTTGGCAATGAAGTCAGGATGATTCTGGCGGGTTATCAATTGTCCAAATCGATGGAACTTGGAACTGCTAGTCAATGAATTACCAAACGCCGCTGTTCAGGCGTCTGAGCAGATACACGAATAAAGTCGTTATGCCCAAGGCCCAACAAGCCTTGAAACCTGTCTCGCACCACTCCACGAACGCATCTCAGCCCTAATCAAAAAGGTTGTCCATTTCGCTCTGAGAAAGCTTGTCACTGCCCTCCAAATCTGTTGCATCAACATCAGCAGCGTCATCAGCAAGAATGGGCTGGTTGTCGGTATTGGGTTGAACCTCAACCAGTTCAAGGTGACTCGGGTCTATCCGAAACAGGCGTAGCTCCAAATTGGAGCCATCTGCTGGAAAGGATACGGTTGGCTTTCGGGTGACACTCCTCTCCGTTTGAACCAAACCAATTCGTCCCGCCAAACTTTGACGATCCCGTGGTGTCAAGATGGACAAACGCTTTTGCGTGAAACGAACTTTGGCGTTCAGTGGAAATGCAGTACTCATTGATCGTTCTTACAGATAACAGACACCCTACTTTTCAAGCAAAAGTATTGACTTTTGTTCCGACCGAACCTTCAGTCGCCAGAGGTGGTTGTGGCAGGGCTTGCAACAAGGTCGTTGCTGTTGTTGCTTGAATGTCCAGTGCTTTTTTCAGCACCAAAATGTTGACGCTATCGGAGGTGTCACTCGAAACGGCAGCAGTTGCAGCTTGTACTGAAGTGGTGCTGGAAATGTTCATGTATGACCCCAAGGCAGTTTAAAACATATCTTTTTATCGACCTGCATCGTTGGAACTTGAACAGGCTACTTCGAAGGGCTTGTGATCCAAGTTGCAATCAGGCCCACGACCTCTTTTTCTTTTCCGATAAACCCGTGATAGTGCATTGGTTCGCAAGGGTCACCCGTTGGATCGGTGAATTTTTCAAGGCATCTACGATGTTCTGACCACCCTCATGGATTGCAGCAGCGGTGGCTGAAATGGTGCCCCTACTGGTTCCAATCAGCCAAATCGGCACGGGACTTTTAAACATGACGATCAACGACTGCAAGTTTCGGGAAAAGCATGGGGGCAAGTCGGGAAGTTATGTCAGCCCTTGATTTATAAGCGTTTTTAGGCGGTTCACGCGAAACCTGCCATTCTCTTACATCGGGTTATCCTGCGCCCACTTTTCATGACTCTCAGGAAAAGCGGCCTGGTAGCGTATGTCGTAGTACAGCGCCTCATCATCGCGCCCCAGCAGCACCGCGCTTTCGATCAGCTTTTCAACCACGCGCGGTTCCGGTGAAAAATGCAGCAAAGCCAGCGCCAGCGCATGGATATGTTCAGCGTTTCCAAGCGTCAAGGCCGTGGTGGTGAGTTCGGCAAAACGCACTTGATCGGCAAACAATCGCGAGTCTGCAATCTTTGCCAGCGTGTTGTCGCGCAAGGCATCACTTCTCTGCGCGGGCGCTTTGTAGATCTGACTGATTCGGTCGTAGTCCCATGCTGCATAACCAGAAAACGCTATTAATAAAGTAGCTATCAGCGCAGGCAGCACGAGGGCCAGAAGGCTAAAAGGCTTAAATTTTGTGGCCAAGTCGTTCGGCGCGCGCCACAGCAACCAGACGCTCAGGGCAAACGCCATCTGAAACGGCCCGTACAACTT